>Ga0172366_10001503_pt1 | contig 18087 bp, 16 predicted proteins | sample LakKivSesite69cm_FD_114533 | JGI IMG/M metagenome (GOLD analysis project Ga0172366, IMG submission 114533) | Sediment microbial communities from Lake Kivu, Rwanda - Sediment site 69cm | ecosystem: Environmental > Aquatic > Freshwater > Lake > Sediment | place: Rwanda: Western Province, Lake... | reverse complement strand
AATGGGCACGCCGCTCCTCGTTGATTGCCAGGATTTCCTCGTTGACGTTGATCGCCAAGGAATTAAGGTCCATGGCCTTGTTGTGGTAGGTAATGGCCATGCCGTGGCTCGGAACCGTGGTCATATGCGCATTTTTCCCCGGCAAGTGGTGATAGTTCAATCGTGAATCCTCTCGCCGCCCGGGTTTTTAAGTCATTGACTCGCCAGGCGTGAAACGCCGGGGCAAGCTGAGCCGCATCGTTCAATCCCGGCAACCACTATGGCTTCAAAAGCTCGTGATGCTGGCGATTACTTTAATTCCTTTGCAATTCGCATAGCGCATTAGAAAGCAATAAAAATAATGAATGGAAAAACTCTTGAAATGAAGGATAGATATGGCTTGTTACCCTATTATCCGGACGATCATTTTCTTGTCCATGACGATCCAGTATTCCACGTTCTGTTCGGGGGCGATCCTTGCCTTGATGTCCTCATCAGCTGGCAGGGCAGTTTCGAAGTTCTCGTAGGATTCCGAGTCCATAAGCGTGACGGAATCCGATGACTTGGAAATGACTTGAGCCGATCGCTTTTCGATATTGGGGACATCCACGGTATCTCCCGCGGGCATGACAACCGAGGATTTCTTGCCAGTAAAAATGTTCTCCGCGTCGAAGCGCATCTTGGCGTGCCCGTGCTTCCCCGACTTGGAGTGCTGGGGTTCGGAGGTGATCCGGCAAACTTCTCCCTCGACCAGCAAGTAATTGCCCTTCTTGAGCTGCCCGGCATCTTTACGTGTAACTGACATGAGCTTCACTTCGGGTACATTTGCTTTTAAAAAATGCTGTTAAATATTTAACACTTGCCACAACTCCCCCGCCGGTACGATCGGGCCATCCCTTCAGCCGTCTTTCCTAGCCAGGAGAAACACCTTGCGTTTCCGGGGATTCTTGGGGTTGTCGACCAGGATGCCACCCCTGAAACCTTCTTTTTGGACTATCTTGCCGAACTCCACCATCTGCGAACTCGAGCGCGGGTATTGCTGGATGGCAACACACGCGCCGGGCATGCATGCCCTGGCCAGCTCGGTTGACAAGGCTTGCAGCTCCTCGGGCGCCGATAGCCACTGCACCGCCGAGATCGACGCGGCGAGCACGAACGTCGCGCCGCGGAAGGGCAGCGCGGTCGCGGAGGCCAGCGTGCGGTGGTACCTGGCCCGGCCGGCATTCGCTATGACCTGGTCGCGCGCCCCCGAAACTGACAGCATGTCCACGAGCACGTCAACGCCAACCGCCGTGAAGCCCGCCTCGACAAGGATGTCGGACGTGAAGCCGAGCCCGCAACCCAGATCGAGTGCAAGGGGGCATTCATCCTCTTGCTCGTAGAAACCGGGAAACTGCTCCCCTATCACGTTGAGCGCGCGGGCAGCGAGCTTGTGTTGGATGCGTGCTTGGCCCTTCGCCTTTAACAAGTTGGCGATCACCTCCGGGGTCCAATAATTGCCCGGATGCTCGTACACGTCCTCCGGCCGTTCGTTCTTGCTCTCCCAGGCATCCTCGTCTGGTTCCTCTTCCACGTCCCGCCGGCGCTTGCCCATGGATCGATCGACCACGGATGACCATGTTCGGTCGTATAACCTCTTTGCTTCTTTGCATGGAGGCAAAGAGGATTTATTGCACCGGGGCGAGTAAGCAACCAGGCGTGCCGTCGTGAGCGCGCGGCACGGGTTAAAAGCAACGTGACGTGACAAAACATGGGAAAAATCGTCAGTTTTTTGCTCATCGAAACTTCAACCGGCGGCCCGGACGAGATCTTGAAGAAGGTCAAGGAAAACCCGATCGTGACCGAGGCCTACATCATCTACGGGGAGTGGGACGTCATCGCCCGGTGCGAGACCAACACCCTCCACGACCTCACCGATTTTGTCGTCACCATCAGGAAACAACCCGACGTGAAGGACACCAAGACGTTAATCGCGACGAGCGGCTAAGATGTACAAAACATAAACGATTTCTATTTTTTAGTACCGATTTTTTTTTTCTCCAGGTAAATTCTCCGATATCCACGAGATGGGCCCGAGGAAAAAAATGGGGAGAATGAAGTGATCCCCTACGCATCATGGTTCTCGTTGTTCCATTCAAGTGATGGTCGTTCGCCAACCACGCAGAACTGGTAGAAGGAAAGCTTAAGCATAGAGTACGTAGGATGAACGTAAAAAAAGGGAAAATGAACGATGATGCCCTTCTGAAGATGACCGGGGAATTTTACTGGCTCATGTGCCTTCCTCGTAACCATGAATATATCTGTACTGCGTCTCGGTGAGTTTATCGATCTTGATGCCCATCGCATCGAGCTTGAGCTGGCCCACCTTGTTATCGATCTCCTCGGGGACGTCGATTATGCCTGGCTTGAAAGTCTTGTAGTTCTTGGCGATGTACTCTGACACGAGGCTTTGCAGCCCGAACGACATGTCCATGACCTCGCTCGGGTGCCCCTCGGTCAGGACCAGGTTCGCGAGGCGGCCCTGGGCGAGCAAGTAGACCTTCTTGCCGTTCTTGAGCGTGATCTCCTCGACATCCTTGCGGATGGGCTTCCGCTCCTTGCACGTGTCGTAGAGGTTCTTGGTCGCGATCTCGACATCGAAGTGGCCGAGGTTACCCAGGATGCAGCCGTCCTTGAGCTGGTCAAAATGCTTGGACGTCACGACGTCCTTGCAGCCGGTGACCGTGAAGATGACGTCGGCTTCCTTGCAAGCATCGTCCATCGGGACAACGCGGAACCCGGCGAATACTGCCTTGAGGGCCTGGATCGGGTCGACCTCGGTGACGAGCACCTGGGCACCGAGCCCGCGGGCGCGCAGCGCCATGCCTGACCCGCAATGGCCGTACCCGGCGACCACGACGACCTTGCCCGCCATGAGGATGTGCATGCCCTGGATGGCCGACAAGACGCCCTGGCCCGTGCCGAGCTCGTTGTCGAATTCGTTCTTGCAGCGGGCATCGTTCACGGGGAAGAGTGGCACCTTGAGCTCCTTGGCCTGGTCCATGGCCTTGAACCGCTTCACGCCGGTCGTGGTCTCCTCCTGGCAAGCCATGACCGTCCCCGACTTGATGAGGTCGGGGAACTCCTTGTGTGCCGTCACGATGAGGTCTGCCCCGTCATCGATGAGGATGTTGGGCTTTTGCTTGAGACATTCACGGATGCACCAGTAGAACTCTTCGGGAGTGTTCCCGTGCCAGGCGAACACCTTCACGCCGGCATCGACCAGCGCGGCAGCGGTGTCGTCCTGCGTGGACAACGGGTTGCTCCCGCATAGCAGCACCTCGGCACCGCCCGCCTGGAGCGTGATGGCGAGGTTCGCGGTTTCCTTCGTGACGTGCAAGCAGCCCGCGATCTTGATCCCCTTCAGCGGCTTCTCCTTCGTGAACCGGTCGCGGAGGATTTTGGATGTCACGGGCATCTTCCGAGCGGCGACGTATATCGCTTCCTTGCCCTTCTCGACGAGCCCCATGTCGGCGATCTTGTAGACGCCTTCTTTCGCATTCGGTAGTTTTGCCATGTCTAATCATCGATAAAGTACGTATTTGAACAAAGGTGTCTCAATATATTAAAGAATTACAAGTTCGAGCATTTTTTGCAAAAAAACTTAATATTGCCCAGGATCCTTAAATAATAAGATGACATTATCGACGAAGTTCGAAAAGTGGCGATATTTGCCAGTTAATATCCACTTGTGGTAACAATGATACTCAGCGAGAAGACGAAGCATCTTCTTAATCTCTTGTATGCTGACGCGTTCGCGTACCAGGAAACCCTTGCTGACCAGCTGGAACACATGAACCTTCCCGCATCCCGCCAGAACATCGGGAAACATATCGATCAACTAGAAAAAGGCAATTTCATTCGGTACGGCATCATCGAGAACCCGAACGTGCATGACGTGCGTACCTTCTTTATTGAAATTAAGACCAATCCAGAAGAGCCGGAAATTGTTTCCCGGATCAACGCCATCGCGCGGGTGCGGTCGATCGACGGCATCATCGGCCAGAACTCCCTCGTGGTAAAGATATGCACCCGCAACGATCAACAATTCACCGCCATCTTGAAACAAATAGATGAGATCATCACGGGAACGCGGTTCCAGCATTACAAAGTCATCAATTGCTTGAAAACGTTCAAGGACGGGGGGAGAACTCTCGTCATATCGGACGGCGATGACGCGGCGGCCGGGGCCGTAGCCCCCGAGTTCGACTCGATCGACGAGTTGCTCCTCGATACAATGCAAAACACGACCCCCCGGGAAGGTGTCCTTGCCGAGCGTATGTCTTACACGTGGATCCACGAGCATACACTGCCGCAGCTACCGTCACTCACCTATGACCAGGTCCGGCGGCGCGTCGATGCCATGATCGAGGCGCGGCTCATCGACACGTTCACGATCAAGGTCTCCCCCGTGTTGATCCCCCAGACCGACTTCCCGCTGAAATTTTACCTCCAGATCCTGCCCAAGCGGCTTTCAGAGTACGATGCGATCGCCGCGGAGACCTTGGCACCCAAGGACGAGATCGTCGAGCTCTACCGGACCGGCGAGGAGTATGGCTTGTACGCCGTGGCCCGCACCGAGAGCATAGCCGGTTATCGCGAGTTCCTCGAGTCACTCTACAAGACCGGCAAGGTACAAGACACGATCTCCACGCTGGTCATCGACGAAAAGCTCCCCGCAATCTTCAAGCCCTTTAGAGGGCGTACGCGTCCGAGCCCAGGCGCGGCGTTCATTGAAAGGTCGTGACTTTCGGTCGCGTTTCCTTCACCGGGTAGAGCATTCCGGCCAGCGGCGGCATCGAGTTGTATACCTCCGTCACATCCGCCGTGCCGAACCGGATCCCGCGAGATTTCTTGATGCCATTGTAGATTCCCTTCACGAGGATGCTCGTGAGCTCGAAACTGACGGCGAAGAAGGCCAGCTTGGCGCCTGGCTGCAGCGGGGCGAGGTCGCCGGCGAACTGGGTCATCGGAAAAGCGATCGACTTCCCCTCGACCGCCCTGGCTTGAAAGCAAGGCACGATGACAGGGTACCCGTCGGCCGGGTCGATGAACGCGAGGAACTTCGGCCCGACAGGAGCGCTGAAAAGTGCCGTGCCGAATGGAGGGATGCGCGCCTCGGGCTTGCCGGTCTTCAACCCGCCGATGCCGATCGCGTCGGCCACCATGCCCTTGACGATGCCGCCCAGGGGGAGCGGCCGGAGCGGCGACGCTGCTCGGACAGTGTTGAAGTATACATGGTCGACCCGGACGTAGGTGTTGTACCGCAGCAGCTGCGCCGTGTTGAAGTTCTCCGCGTCCGCCCCGTCGAGCGAGCACCGGTCAAAGTCCATCTTCACTTGCATGAACGTGAGGGGCATGGTCTTGGTCATGTACAAGGAGGCCGACTTCGGGTTGCCGTAGACGTGCTTCTTGCTGCGGCCCTGGATGAATTGCCCCCATTTGACCGTCTTAGCGTCGATCGCCCTGTTGCAAGCGATGAGCGTGACGTGTGGGAACCCCGCGGGGTCGATCGTCCCGAGCAATTTGGCCATGATCTCCGTCCAGGTGAACTTCACCGCTTCCGCCGGTATCTCCTTGAGCCACGTTGGCTTCTCATCGTGTTTTCCCATGTCTATCTCCTCCGGGTTCTCCCCCGCTATCCATCCTCCTTTCTCGTGAGGCCGGACCAGGCCACGACCGGCACTCCGCTCGCCTTGGCGAGCGCGAGAAAATGTTCCATCTCGCGCCGGGTCAGCAACGGCGTTGCTTTCAACACCCACTTGCCCAGGTCCATGCGCTCGTACTTGTCCGCGGGCAGGTTATTGAAGGACAAAAGATCCCACCGCTGCACCTTGCCCCCCAGCTCCCTGGCGATGAACTTTGCAATGCCACTCACGTTCTCGTCCGTGGCCGTGTACCCGGGGATGATCGGCGTGCGGATCCAGAGTTGCTTCTCCTTCCCGTTGACGTGGCTCGCCAGCCACCGGCAATTATCGAGTATCCTTTCGTTTGATATGCCCGTGAATGCCTTGTGCTTTTCCGGGTCGATCTCCTTCAAGTCGTACATGAAAAGGTCGACGTGGGGGAGCAGTAGCTCGAGCACGGCCACTGTCGTGGCACCGGTCGTCTCTATGGCCGTGCTCATCCCCCTCGCCTTGCACATCGAGAGGAACCGCGCGACCGCGTCAACTTGCACGGTCGGATCCCCGCCCGATACCGTGACGCCGCCGCCGGACTGGTCGTAATAGGCAATGTCCTTGGCGACCTCGTCGACCAGGGACTCGATCGGCATGGACTTCCCGAATGCTTTCAGCGCCGTGGACGGGCAAGCCTCCACGCAAGCGCCGCACGACGTGCACGCGTGCCGGTCGATGTGGATGCCATCGGCAGCCCTTTTTATCGATTTCTCGGGGCATGCCTTCACGCAGCTCTCGCAGCCGATGCACTTCACCTTGAACCACTGGATGCTGGGCTCGCGCTCGAGCCCCTCGGGGTTCTGGCACCACGCGCAGCGGAGCGGGCACTGCTTGAAGAACACGGTCGTCCGGATGCCGGGTCCATCCTCCGTGCTGTACCGCTGAATCTCGAAGACATTCGCCGTGGTGCCCGTCGCGGCTGTGGTTCCATCCTTCATGTCAATCGTGCCTTGCTGGTAGTGATGCCTCCAGACTGTCAGAGATTGTGGGATTCCCTGGCGATGATCTCGTCCTGGAGCTCCTTTCCTATGGCCGTGAAATACGCGTTGTAACCGGTGACGCGGACGAGCAAGTTTCCGTAGTGCTGGGGGTGGAGCTGAGCGTCCTTGAGCATGGCCGAGTCGAGCATGTTGATCTGCAGCGCGCTGCCCCCGTTCTCGATGTACCCGCGCAAGTACGACTTGAACTTCTCCTTGTGCTCCGGGTCGCGCAAGATGGCAGGATTGAACGTGATCGTGTGGGATGCACCGTTCGGGAGCACGTTGACATGGTTCCCGGAGCCGTCCTTGCCGCCGAGCGCGGTGCCGACCGAGTTCGCGACAGCCGTCGGCCCCGCCACGTCAGCGCCGTTCGTCGGGCAAATAGCATTCGACAAGAACGTGCCTGCTAACCGCCCGTCCGGCGTCGCGGGAGTGAGGGCGGCATCGTTGCCGGCCCAGTAGTTCCAGCTCAGCATGCCCGGGCGGAACGTGTACCCCGTCGGTGTCTTGTACTTCCAGGTTTCCTCGGCCCATGCCCGCATGACCGCCATCGCGATGGCATCGGCTTCCTTGTCGTCGTTGCCATATTTCGGCGCCTTGTTCTTGAAAAGTGCTCGCATGATGGCATGTTCTTTCTGGCCTTGATAGTTCGCCTGGAGTGCTGCCTTGACCTGGTCGATCGTGTATTTCTTCTCGTCATACACGAATTTCTTGATGGCGAGCAGCGAGTCGACCATGGTCGCGAAGCCCACGCCCTCGATCGTGACGAACCCGTATCGCGGCGGCGCCTCGCGGATGTCCTTCCCGCTCTCGATCATGCCGTCGACGAGGATGCTCACGTAGGGCGTTGGCATCCAACGTGCCCGGAACCCCTCGGTCATGTTGTAGACATCGACCGTGCGCTTGATAACGTGCTTGAGCTGCATGAGAAACGCCTGGAAGAACTCGTCCCAGGACGTGAACGCGGCCGGGTCGCCCGTGTCGGGCCCGAGCTGCGCCTTCTCCCGCTTGGGATGGCGGGCACCAGACATGCTCTTGCCGCGCCACAAGGTCAGCTCGATGCTCCTGGCCAGGTTCGGGTTGCAGTTGACCGTGCCGGAACGGTCGTTGCCCTGCATCGTGTTCTCGAGGCAACCGACGCATGCATAATCCCAAGCATCGCTTACGGGAACTCCCTCGGTCATTATACCGGCCATGCTCCGCTCGTCAAAATTGAGGATGAACGGGGCGCCCTGAGCGCGGGATACCATGGCCACGAGCATGTCAAGGAGCCTGTCGGGGCTCTTCTTATGGAGGCGCACGTTCGGCTTCGGCTCGAGGATCGGCGCCCACTCGTCAAACACTTCCAGGATGAGATACGTGAGGTCGTTCGTCGCGTCATCGCCACCGGGCCCGATGCCGGCGAGCGTGACGAGCTGGCCGAACCCCGACGTGATGCCCTGGTTGCCGATCTTGATCTGGGCGTCGTAAGCCGTGTTGCAGTGGAACATGAACGCGGAAAAGATGTCCTTGGCGAATTCTCGCGTGATGGTCTTCTTGATCATGACATCCTGCTCGTAAAGGGGCCACAAGTACTGGTCGATGCGGCCGAAGCTCGTGCCCGGCCCGGGATAGCTTTCCTCGGCGATCACGAGCATGTGGGCTAGCCAGACGGCCTGCATCCCCTCCCAGAACGTGCGCGCGGGCTCCCACGGCACCCGGTCCAGGTTCGCGGCCATCCGTTCCAGCTCGGCCTTGCGCTGACCGGAAGTCGACTCGCCGGCCAGGCGGCGGCACTCGGCCGCGTACTTCCTGGCGAGGTCCCGCGGCAGTTCCGACGAGACGATCATAGCCCGCAGCTCGGCGCCCTTGGAACCGCGCTTGTCTGCCTCTGGCAATGCATCGTACGTGCTCTTTGCCTTCTCGTGTAAGTACTTGAATCCCTTTTCCACGACGAGCTTGTAGTCCGGGATGAGGTGCCCGCCAGTCGCCCCCGCGTTGCCGAAGCCATCGAAATGGAACTGCAGTATCACCTTCCGGTTTTGCAGGTTTTCTTTCTCGAAGGTGGCCTGCTCCTTCTTGTCGAGACACTTTGAGAGTTGCGTGTTGAACCTGCCCCCCGCGATCAAGTCATTGTCCGATATGATCTCGTGCGGGATGCGGTTGACCATGACCTCCTTGAAGAGCCACGCTCGGCGCTCGGGAATAGGGAGCTGCCAGAATCCTTCCGGTAAAGGAACCGGCTCCGCCATGAGCTCGAATGACTTGGGGAAGGGGCCCTTGTCATTCTCGCCCATGTACGCGTACATCTCCGGGACGATGTAATAGTCGCCCTCGTTCCACACGCGATCCCAAGCTGTGCCCGTCGTGAAGGGGGAAAACTGGTTGTTCCACGAGCGATCGTTCCCTTTAAAATAGTAGTCCCGCAGCCAGCGCGCCCGGGGGGACAGCACGTGCGGGCTTGCCACTTCGAAGACGGGCTGGCCGGGGGTCTTGCAAGTGTCCGTCGATGCCATGGTGCTCGAACAAGACGGGACGCTCCAGTAATAATATGCTTTGGGACGCAAGAAATAAGGAATAAGGTAAGTTCCCGTGGGGAAACAACGGGCAGATCGATGGTCACTCGGCCTTGCCCCGGTCCCACTTGCCCTTCGCGCGCAAGGCCTCGATCTCCTTCGCCGCGATGTTCTTGAGCAGCACGTAGTCGGTTTTTTCCGTGCGAGTGAGGGGCATCTGCGCCGGTTCCATGACCACGACAGCCGACGGGCGCTTGTAGGCGGCCAGGCCGGTCTTGCACGCCGCCATGATCTCCTCCGGGGTGACGTGCTTGCCCGCCTTCTTTTCGACGAAGAGGAACACGCCCTCGCCAAACACGTCGTGCGGCATGCCGACGACGCCGGCGACCTCCACCTGGTCCTTGAACTTCTCGACGACGAAGTCCTCGATCTCGGGCGGGTAGACGTTGTATCCCTTGGGCTTGATCATGAACTTGGAGCGGCCCGAGATGTGCAGTCCCTTGTCGTCGTACGAGCCGAGGTCGCCCGTGTAGAGCCAGCCGTCCTTGGTGATCGTCTTCTTCGTGTTCTCGGGGTCGTTCACGTAGCCGAGAAAGACTTGCGGGCCAGAGAAGCAGATCTCGCCGATCTGTCCCGCTGGCTTCTCCGCGCCAGCGGTGTTATCATCCTTCATGGGCTCGCGGATGGTCATGGGCGTGATGGGCATCGTGTACCCGGCGCTCGAGATGATGTCGTCGATGCTCGCGTTGAGTGACGAGAACGTGGCCATGCCGCTCATCTCGGTCATGCCAAAGCCCGTGGCTATCTTGGGTGCCATCTTGGCCATCTGCTCGGCGAACGGACGCGTGATGGCCTGCCCGCCGTAGATGGCGACCTTGAGCGACTTGAGGTTGTAGTTGTAATAGTTGGGCATGCGCCACTCCATGTTGAACAGCGACGGGATCTGGCCGATGATGGCGCACTTATACTTGGCAATGGCATCGAGGCTGAGGTCGGGCTTGAACATGTCGAGGACGACCGCCTTCCCGCCGAAGTACAAGGTCGTGAAAAACTGCTGCGTGAGCCCGCCGACGTGGCTCGGTGGCATGTTCACGAGGACAGCATCGTCGGGGTTGTCGAAGCCGTAGGCGATGCCCGAGCACAGGGCCTGGGCGCAAATGCCCTGGTGGCACAGCAGCGCCGGTTTCGGATAGCCCGAGGTGGAGCCGGTCGTGTAGATGACGAGGCAGCCGTCCCGCTCGCCGATCGCCTCGGATGCCTTCTTGAGCTGCTCCCCGAGGTCCTTGCGCTCGCCGCTGTTGACCTTGCGGAGCAGCTCCTTGGCGTCGAGGGCGAACTCGAGCGCCGAAATGACCTTGGTCTGGTCGTTGTCCTCGTTTATGTCGTCGGGATTGGAAAATTGCACGCAGTACTTGAGCGAGTCGCAGTTGTCCATGACCGCCTCCGACATCTTGCCGAAGTCGGCGAAATCAGTCTTGCCGAGGTGAAAGTACACTTTTGCCTTGATCAGGTCGATGCAGCGCTCGGCCTCGGAGGGTTTGAGCCGCATGTCGAGCGGCGCGAAGACGGCGCCGATCTTGAAGCACGCGAACATGACGAACACGTGCTCGGGGAAAAACGGCAAGGAGCTGGCAACGAAGTCGCCCTTCTGCACGCCCATCTCGAGCAGCTTGCAAGCGATGCCGTCCATGGCCTCCTTGAACTGCGCCCAAGAGTAGTCCCGGCCCGTGTCCGCGGAGACGAGGGCGATTTTCGCCGGGCATTCGGCCGCCCACTTCTCGATGACGTGGTGCAAGATGTGGCGGTCGGTGTAGTCCTTCTCGAACATTCGCCAGGTGACTTGCGGGACGCCGTGCACGACTTCTGGTTTTATCTTGGTCATGGTTCACTTTCCCTCCAGCTTTTTCTGCAGTTCCTTGACCTGCTGCTTGAGCTCCTTGACCTCCGCTCGGAGTGTTCCGACATCGGTTAGTTCATCTAGATCTTTCTTGCTCGGGTAGATCGCGTCCGGGAACAGTTCCTTCAACTCCTTCAAGCTCGGCTGCTTGCCGTACTCGCAGATCTCGAATGCCTCGGCCTGCTTGACCTTGCGATCTGGGTATCCCGCCTTGATGAGCTTGCGGTAGCGAACCATGACATCGGAGAACGCGTAGTTGACGAGAGTTTCCACGATCTCCCTGCGCTTGTTATAATCATATTCTTCAGGCACGACTTCGAGCATACCTTGAGTGTAGGGAAGCCACTCCATAAGCTGCGACGTGTGCTGGCTGATCGCGAGTGCCTTTTTCTCGTAGACATCCGTCACGTCAAGGATAACGCTTGGACGGAAGTCCGGATTTGAGAAATGGTCAAATGCATAGGTGATAACGGGCATCTGGCTTGTATAAGGGGTTCGAAGCTCCGGAAATGCATGAGGCACGATGAGAAGGTATGAAGCGTCCATGACCAACTGGCCAACGTAGCGATGATCTTTATGATAATCGATTGGCCGGTGCGTGATGACAAGATCTGGAGCATATTCCCTGATGCAGCGTATGACCTTGCGAAGCTGGTCCTCGTTGACCCAGACCCCGTCGTCCGGAACGTTGAGGTTTTCGTACTCCACACCAAGCTGATCTGCCGAGGCCTTCGCTTCCTTTAGCCGTCGCGCAGCGAGTTCGATTTCCCCTTGTTTAAAATGACCCTTATCTCCGTTTGTTACTGCTACGTACTTCACCTTATGTCCACGGCCTCTTAATTTGATCGCCAGGCCACCCGTGAGCAAATCCGCGTCATCAGGGTGCGCCCCAATGACGAGTACCTTGAAAACCTTGGTCTCCTCGACGGGCCGCGGGTAGACCCACGATGCGTTGAATGGCCTTGAATTGATATCCAATGTCTTGCTCATGTCGATTCACGTGTCTCTAATCCATATTCTATGCCAACGTTTGCATCAAGGCATAAAAAAGCCTCCCTCACGATTCAGACTATCCCCCCAGCATTCAAGCACGCTGAATTTCTGAACGCCTCGCCACCGGCGCCATTTCAGCGGCGACCTCCCGGTGGATCGATTCCGGTTTGGCTAAATCTCTTGCTATTTGAAGAGGAACTCGACCCGCGTCCCCTCCTGGAACAGCGCGGAGCCACGTGCCGGCGACGATAGTGCCAGCACCTTGATCACGTGCTTGCAGAACTTTCGCCGGGGCTCGGGGAGCCTCTCGTTTTTCGCGAAGTCCTGGCAGTCGCAATGCACCCGCGTCCCGCCAAAGCCTGCCTCCAGCCACACCGCGTAAGAGTCCCTGCTCGAGCCCGTGACCGACGCCGAAATGCGGGTGCCCGTCGCGGCGAGCCCGTGCACGTTCGAGTCGGGAATGAGCGCGGCACGGCTCGCCCTGCCATCATCGATGAATGTACTGAACGGGGTACTCGCCTTCAACGCGGATCCGGCACTCGCGCGGCGGCGGGCGACCTCTTGCAGCACGGGGTTAGGGGGGCGGTCTTGGACGGGCGGCACGGCAAGGGGCTCGATACCCCGCCCCGCGGCCCACAAGTTGAACAAGTGTGCCAGCACGAACCGCAAGGAGAGCGCGTCCTCCCCGCAGTACTCGAGCAAGGCCTCCCGGTAGGCCGGGTCGTGATCTTGCTTCCACTTGAACCATAGCCAGACCGCGTCGGCCCCCGCGTTCTGCTCCTCGCCACTCGTCCAGCCGAATCCTTCCCGGAGCTTTTTCAAGCCGCCGGGGATGAAGAGGCGCTCGCTCGACAGCAGGTAGGCGTCGATGGTGCGGTGCGCGAGGGCGCGGCCGGCCTCGCGCTCGATGAATGGGAGATCGAATGTCGTGCCGTTGAAGGTGCAGATCGCCTTGTCCGCGTTCGATTCGAGGTACGGGACGAGGTCTTGCAAGTTCTCGTCGCGGGTGAAGTGCCGGCACGTGTCTCCATCGAGGACCGACACGGTCGTGATCACGTCGCGGGCCAGGTCCAGCCCCGTCGTCTCGATGTCGAGGTAGATGACCTTTCCTTCGCGTACCAGCGATCCTATCGTAGCGATGTCCTGGACTTCCCCCGCCCGCGGCACGATGGGTTGGCGTTTCCTCTTCATGGATGCTCCCGGCTCGATCGCGTTGTAATCAAGAGAGGGAACCTGGTCTTGCGTTTTAAATGTCTCGGTTTAATATGGATCCCGCCCTCGTGATCAACACCAGGCAATCACCATCCAGATGACGAGGGCGACGATCACGGCGAGAGTGGTGATTGCAGCAATGCCGAGCGGGGAGCGCACGGCATTCTTGAGCGGCTCGATCTTGAAGCCGATCGCCTCGTGGGGACACGTCTCTGCACACGTGTAGCACGTGATGCACCTTGCATTGTCCCAGCATGGCACGTTACCTTGTTTTAGCTCGGCCGGTGGCGTTATGGCCTCGACCGGGCAGTTTTTCCAGCAGGTCGCGCAGAGCTTGCACCTGGCCGGGTCGAACGTGATGCGGGCCTTGAACACGACGTTGGCGAGGTACTTGGCAAGGACGCGGGGCATTGGCACGCCCGCGATGGGGCTCCCGGGCGGGATCTTGAACGGGCGCTTCACGTTCTCGAGGGGCTCGCCCTTGAACTCCACGGCGCCGAGATCGGTCGTTCCAAGCCCTTTTTTCTCCCCGAACTTCAGGTATGGCACCTTGCCCGTGTCGAGGCCGATGATCTTGCATATGGCAGCGTCGAGGGCGACGCCGTCGAAGCCGGCCAGGATCAAGTCGAGTTTCACCACGTCGCCGGCGGACGGCCCGGGGCCCTCCTGGCAGAGATAGCCATCGACCACGGTCAGCGCCGGCCTAGAGACCGAGTACACGTCCGCGAGGGCCGCGCAGAAATCGTTGATCATGGGGAACCGGCCATGCGTCCGGGACTTGTTGCCGAGGGGCAGCGTGCCGAACATGTTCTTCACGCAGCAAGTCAGCCGCGTGAGGTCGTGGGTCTTGATCTTGGGCAAGTTGATGATGAGGTCGGCTTCCCCGACGAGGGTTGACGCGGCGAACTCGTCGAGCACGAGCGGGTCCTTGACCTTGTAGACCCTCCGGGTGGTCTTCTCGAACGGCATGCACTCGACGCCCTCCTCCTGGCATGTCTGCTCGATGAGGCTCGCTTTCAGCACCTTTTCAGTCGTTCCCATTGAAGTCGAGGCGGTGCTGTCCGCGACGACGATGCGCCTGGGCTTGAATTGCTTGACCCAGCGGATCACGGCGCGTAAAACTTCCGGGTGCGTCGTTACCGCGCGCTCGGGGGGCTTTGCCGAGAGCAAGTTGGGCTTGAGCAAGACAAGCATCCCCTCGCGCATCAAGCGCTTGGCATCGACGAGATCGAGTGCCTCGCGCACGGCCTTGCCGACGTCGTCGTCCCTTATTCTCGTTATGGCTATCGGTGTTTTCCCGTCCATGGTAGTTCCGCCGTATCGCGAGATCCGCGATATGATCGCTTCCCGGGGGAACCATTATTAATCCTTGACGCCGAAGAAGCAAAGGACGATCATGGCTGGAACCGTCTTGTTCTCAAGCCAGGCCGCGCCCGAGGATCTCGCCCTGGCACGAAAGGTGTTCTTGTCGTCGGTGCTGCTCACCTGCGTGTACTTGTTGGTCGGGTTCAAGTGGTTTTTCACAGCGTGCTTCGGTACGGCGCTCACGTCTTGGCAACTTGCATTCGCATGGCCCGTCTACCGGTATAGCCTCGTGTTTTGCTTGCTGTTCCTCGTGCCCTGGTACTTGTCGACGAAACGGTGGGGGTTGAAGTTCGTGGACCTCGGCTGGCGTTGGGGGAAGGTCAAGCTCGGCGTCATCTTGCTGCTGATCGGGCTCGGCGTCGCGGTCGCATCGGGCTTTGTTGCCGCGGGAGATGCGACGATGGTCGCGTTCTACCCGATGGAGCGTGTCTTCGTCGATCCAGCGTACGGGGCAGTCACGCTCAACATCGGCGGCTTCATCGTCATGGAGGCAATGTATGTTTTCTTGTATTACATCCCGTACGAGTTCTTCTTCCGCGGGTTTTCGATGATCCCGCTCGTGGAAAAGGGCAAGCTGCGCACCACCTGGGCAGTGCTCTACACGACGGCCATCACGACCGCGGTGCATTGGGACGTGCCCACGACCGAACTCGTTTCCGCGCTGGTGGTTGGCTTCATCTTCGGCCTCGTCGTGCTCAAGACCAGCTCGATCCGTTACGTGTTGATCGCCCACGTGGCCACCGGCCTCATGACGAACATCATGTGCATGCTCGTGTTGCAAGGCCTTTATTAGGGATCAAGGGGTGCGTGAAAACATGGGAACGACAAGCCTAGTTACGGGCGCTAACGGGTACATTGGCAGCCACCTGGTCGACCGTTTGCTCGCGGGCCAGGATGACAAGGTGGTCGCCATGGTCCTCAAGGGTACCGACGAGTCGAACCTCGACGACGCGAAAAAATCCCCGAAATTCTCGATCGTGTACGCGGATCTCATGGATCCGGCGTCGCTCGAAAAGGCGTGCGACGGCATCGACACGATCTACCACCTCGCCGCCCTCGTGACCGACTGGGCACCGAAGGATCTGTACACGCGGGTCATCGTCGGCGGGACGAAAAACATGGTCGACGCGGCCATCAAGGCGGGCGTGAAGCGGCTCGTGTACATGAGCTCGCTGGTCGTGCACGGCCTGGGCGGGCACGTCCACGCGGACGAGACGGCGCCGATCAGGCCCGTGCCATTTTTCCCCTATGCCGTGGCGAAAGCGGAGGCCGAGGCGTTCCTCCAGGACGTCATCAAGGCCGGCAAGCTGGAGGTCGTGATCGTCAGGCCTGGGTTCGACATTATCGGGCCCCGGAGTGCCACGACCTTCGCGCAACTGGCAGCCCAGCTGGAGAAGGGACGGTACGCGTTCATGGCCGGCGGGAAGAAGTTGATCACCCTGGTGAACGTCAAGAACCTCGTGGCGGGCATGGCCCACGTGGGGGCATACCCGGCCGCGGCAGGCGAGGCTTACGTGGTAACGGATGTCTCCTGGACGCATCGTAAGTATGCCGAGGAGATCTGCAAGCGATTCGGCAGCCAGCTCAAGGCGGTGAGCGTGCCCTACGCCCTCGCCGCGTTCATCGCATCTATAATGGAAGGGTTCGCGCGCTTGTTCAAGGCGAAGAAGGGGCCTATCTTGAACCGGTACCGGGTGTCCATCCCGCGCAACGACATCGATTTCAGATCAGATAAGCTGTTGTCGACAGGATTCAAGCCGCCGTTTTCACTCGAGCAAGGATTAGACGAGGCGGTGGCATGGTACAAGGAATGGAAGGCTTCTACAGCCGCGAAAGGCGGCAAGAAACCGTGAAAAACGTTTTTCAAGTCCACGACCTTCTTTTTACTAATCTAGTGCGGTTGATGTTCCATGGTCAAGTTATCTTTGTGCTTAAATGGCCTCACTAAAGCGCAATTACTGGAGATAGCCAAGCAATTTCCGTGGCTCCCGCACATGGCGAGCAAGACCCGCACCGAGATCATCGATGCACTCTCCAAGGAGCTCGCATTGCAGCAAAGGCTGGACAAGCTCGTCAAGGAATTCGATGGAAAGGACACGTCGGTCATTAAAATGTTCCTTACCCAGAAAAAACTGCGATACGACGGCATGTCGCAGGCCGAGTTCGCCAAGTTCTTGCAGCAGAACATGCGGGCGGCGAACAGTTTCGCGGCGTGCGTCAACAAGCTCAGCACGCTCGGCCTCATCTTCACGAGCGTCAAGGTAAAGGAAAAAGATGATCCGAAGGTCGTATTTCCCAGCGAGTACTTGCGCTTCTTCGACGATCGCTTCAAGGTCACGGGCGTCTCGTGAGCGTGCGATATTGCATCCCTATTTCTTGGTCGTTGCTTTCTCGGCCTCCTTGTCGAGGTCCGCCGAGTCGTACCACGACTGGAACTGGTCGAGATCGTCCTTGGGGAACTCGTACGCGTGCTCCAGGTCTGGATATGTCCCCTTTTCGACCTCGTCCTTGTAGGCGCTAACTGCCTTCTGTATCTCCTCGCCGATGTTCCCGAAGTGCTTGAGGAACTTGGGCTTGAAGTCCTTGTAGATGCCGAGCATGTCGTGGATGACCAGGATCTGGCCGTCACAATGCGGGCCAGCGCCGATGCCGATGGTGGGGATGCTGACCGATTTCGTGATGAGCTTGGCGACCTGCCACGGGATGCCCTCGAGCACGATGGAAAAACAACCTGCCTTTTCCAGGTTCTTTGCATCGAGGACGAGCTTCTTTGCTGCTTCCACGGTCTTCCCCTGGACGAGATTCCCGCCGAACTTATACACGGCTTGGGGCGTGAGACCGATGTGGCCCATGACCTGGATGTCCGCGCGGATGAGGGCGTCGACGATCGGGAGGATCTCCGTCCCGCCCTCGATCTTGACCGCCTCGGCACCAGCCTGGATGAACCGCCCCGCGTTGTAGACCGCGTCCTTGATGTCTACCTTGTAGGACAAGAAAGGCATGTCCCCGACGATCATGGCGTTAGACACGCCGCGGGCGACGGCACGCGTGTGGTGGATCATCTCGTCCATCGTGACCGCCAGCGTGGTTTTATGGCCGAGCACGACCATGGAGAGGGAATCGCCAACCAGGATCAAGTCAATCTTGCTTTCATCCACGATCTTCGCGAACGCGTAGTCGTACGACGTGATCGTGACGATCTTTTGGCCTTTCTGTTTCTTTTCTACCAGCTTTTTTGCCGTGGTTTTGGCCATCGCCATGTGAACCGACCTCGAACATGCTATCAAGGCGCTATAACTTAATTAAAATTTGCGACGCGGCATTGACGGGCTAGTTTTACAAACGAATGATGAAATAGCTCACGGGATTTAACGGGAGCGCATTACTTTTATTTTCTTCGGATTCACGTTCATGGCTTGAGCATGTCGTAGGTATTCGCACTGGTGTTT
>Ga0172366_10001501_pt1 | contig 18102 bp, 18 predicted proteins | sample LakKivSesite69cm_FD_114533 | JGI IMG/M metagenome (GOLD analysis project Ga0172366, IMG submission 114533) | Sediment microbial communities from Lake Kivu, Rwanda - Sediment site 69cm | ecosystem: Environmental > Aquatic > Freshwater > Lake > Sediment | place: Rwanda: Western Province, Lake... | reverse complement strand
TTTTCTTCTCTTTTCTTCTCTTTTCTTCTCTTTTCTTGTATTGACACAATCGTAGGGGACTCCCTAGTCCTTACGGTCGCGCGAATCGGGGCCTTTGTGCTAACGTCTCCAGCCATCGGGCGAAACGGGAACCCGGACGCTCGTTTGCCCGCCAGGCATCTGCCGGAACCCAAAAAGCGTTATATGGAAGTTGGTTTGAAGGGGGCTCGGGTCATTGGATGGAGATGGTGTCTCGCCGCCTTGCCACTCCGCGCAGGCCACGGAGGCGTCTCCTTGGGCTGGCAGTCACGGTGGGACTTGTTATGGCCATTATCCTTCTTCTGGTTGAGGTCATGACGATTTCCGCCTCCCGAAAGGAGTTGAGGGCCGAGTGTGATGCCCTGGAAGCGTATCTGGACGCGGTGGCCATTGAGCGCGATGCATGGCGCAACGCGTATGACTCCATCACGGCAAGCTTCAACAGATCTCGATCGGAGTACTGGTATCTGGAGGGGATGCCTCCCACGTATCTCATATACCTGGATGGGGGGACATGCAGTGCAGAGAACGTGGTCAACGGAGAGGTGGAATTCCGCGACCCGGACGCTGCCACCGTGATACAATCGGCGATAGCCGCGCTGCCCACCGGTGGAGGAAAGATACTCTTGCGCCCGGGCACCTACCTGCTCTCAACCTCCTTGAGGGATGGTGGCAGGGACTTCGTATTGTTGCAGGGCGAGGGGTGGAACACCACCCTGAAGATCTCCGATAACGTGTCGCGGACGGTGATAGATCTCTCGGGCCGGACTGGATGGGCCATTCTGGACCTCGCCATCGATGGCAACAAGGCCCACAATGCCCAGAGGCTAGGCGGCGTCCCGATGGATATGAACCAGAACGGGATCCATTTCTTTCAGGTAACCCACAGCAAGATCCTGCGCTGCTACATTCACGATACGGTGATGCATGGGATCAACATCCACTACCAGAGCACCGACAACCTCGTGGCGGATTGCAGGGTGGAGGGCTGCGGAACCCCGGGGGACTACGGGGCCTCTGCGGGCATCCTGGTGTTCAGCAACAGCTCGAGGAACGAGGTGAGGCGTTGCAGGTGCATCGACAACTTCGCGCGGGGGATATATGTCTCGGCGCGTTCCAACAACTGTACCATCTCCGAGAACCTGATAACGGGGGGCCGGACCGAGGCCGCCCAGGGGATAATCGTCATGGATGGGTGCCAGGGAGTTGGGCTGCACAACAACACCATCCACGATGTCCCCGGGAACGGCATAGATGTGGGCAACAGATACGGTCCTGCATACGCGGAGATCACGATTCGCGGCAATACGATAACCAAGACAGGATCGAGCGGGATCTGGTGCGGGAGCGGTGGGGTCGACGTCACGATCACCGACAATCACGTGGCCAAAGCTGGATCCTATGCCATCTCCGCCCTGGGGGCGAGGAGCCGCATCGTGAACAACTGCATATATGCCACCGAGGACCTGGCCATACTGTCGGAGGGGCCTGATTCCGATGTGTCCGGGAACTCCATCTATCCGCCATGAGATTCATGTTCTCGGCCTTTGAGTTGAGGGTCCGTTCCGTCCATGGGTCGGCCCCGGCCGGGATTTGGACGACTCTCCGGTGGAGAGTCATTTAAGAGAGGGTCTGTGGGGGACGGCCTCAACATAGATCGAGGATCCCCTCTGCACCCGAGATCCGGGCGCCTTGAAGCGCCGACGTTTGGTGTAGTGCGATGGTGAAGCTGTCAACGCGGGTGCTTGTCGCCTGCAGCAACCTGATCAGCCGTTGGTGGCCCCCGAATCTCGGCCGGTATGAGGATGAACTTTCCTACTCTCGCTGGCAGATGGAGAACGCGGTGAGATCGTATGATCGGCTATACGCACCGGTTCGTTCTTTTCAGGGCCAGAGGATCCTGGACCTTGGGTCGGGCGAAGGCGGGAAAACGACCTACTACGCAAGCAGGGGACCCTTGCTCGCAGTGGGAATCGATATCGATGCCGGCAAGATATCCAGGGCGAAGGCATTCTCCAGGGAACAGGGGCAGGGCGAGGCCTGTCGCTTTCTGGTCGGGTCGGCCCAGAACTGTCCCTTCGTCCCGGGCTCCTTTGACACGGTGATCTCGGAGGACTGCTTCGATCATTACTCCAACGTCGAGAAAGTCCTGCGGGAGGCGCATGATCTCCTGCGACCCGCAGGGGTCTTTCTGGTGAGGTTCGACACCTACTACAACTGGGGAGGTTCACATCTGTACAATTTCATCCGGGTTCCCTGGGCCCACCTCATCTTCTCCGATCAAGCTCTCATCGAGGCCACGAGGATCATCAGCGCCCGGGTGGCCGCGAAGGATAGGCGCGGCAGGAGACGGGAAACGTACGCGGAGCAGGCGGAGAGGGAGATATACCAGTTCCTACACTTCGTGAACAGGATCTCGCTGCGCAGGTGGCGAAAGCTCCTCCGCCAGCAGGGATGGAGGATCCTTGTCGAGGACACCCAATGCACGGGCAGGAAGATCCCAGTCTTCAAGCTGCCGGTGCTGGACGAGCTGTACAACAGCCTCTTCTACGTTCTCCAGAAGTAGGATGCTCCGTCGGCCCGTGTTTCCGGGAGACGTCTGATCGGGCGTATCCCTGATTGGCTTCTGCGAAGGAGCACAAGGGCCCCCATCCCGGGAAGAGCCACGTGGTCTCCCCGGTGACGCGCAACGAGGAGTGCGGCCCGATCATCGGCTGGATTTCCTGACCGCGCGGTAGATCGGCAGGACCTCAAGTTCGGCCGCGAGGACGGGGACCGGTATCTGCCAGGAAGTCAGCACCTCGGGGTGGATCTCCCCAAAGATCCCAACCTCAACCTCGTCCAGCATGACGGAGGCAGCCCGTCCCTCTATGAAAGGTGGCGCACTTGTGGGTTCCACCCGTACCTGGCACCCAAGCGAGGAAAGCAGCGATTCCACGGTCCCCCTGATCTGGGTCACGTTGACCTTGGAATCCGCCCAGGCAAGGCAGGCCTTTCTGATCGTAGTACACCGACCATCCGCCAGCTCTACGGCGTCGCCGACCTCAAACACCAGCTGTGGGTAGGCAACATGGGCGTTGCGGCCCAGGAACTCCAGGACCGAGGGCAAGAGGTCGGGCCTGAAGATCGAGAAGGTCTCGGTGCTTGGATTCTCTATCTCCACGAAGCTCATCTGCCTGTTCCTCATGTTGGCCGAGGCCTTCTGAGGGCTTGTCAGCACGAAGGTCATTATCTCCTGGAAACCGAGCCCGACCATGATCTCGCGCACCGCGTCGGAGAAATCCTCAAGTTCGTCGGTGCGGCCGACCGTCGGTATCCGGGGCCGTATGGGCTCCATCCTGCGGTACCCATGCATCACTGCCACCTCCTCGATGAGATCGGTCTCGTGCATCACATCCCCCCGATACGGAGGGACCTGGACCCGTATGACGCGATTGAAGGGGCGCGCACCAAGCCGGGCCCTCCTCAGCAGACCGATCATCTCATTCCTGTCCATGCTCAGGCCGAGCAGCCTGTTACAGTGAATCGGATCAAGGGCCCTAACCTCGGTCGAGAAGTCAGGCGTCACGCGGACGTCCTTCCTTCCGTACACCAACTCCACGCCTCCGATCTTGGCCCCCCTGTCAGCAAGTGCAGTTGCTAGGACGTTGAGCCCCAGCGAGAGGGCTCGGAAATCCATGCCGGTTGCCTCCACGAAAAGGTTCTGAGTTTCGGGCGTTATCCTGCCTAGGGTGTTGGAGTTTATGACCGGCGGCATGGATAGAACCTGCCCCTGCGAGTCCAGCAGGATGGGATAGTGGTCGAAGCCTTCCAGCAGATGCGCGAACTCCCTTCCTTTCGGGTGGTCGGTGAGTATTCTTTCGGGCGTCATCTCCTCTTCACAGCCCAGGGGGACGAAGGCATGGCCGTCCGGCCGGGTCACCGTGTAGGCAACGGGCGGCTTGATCAGGTCAAGATCGTAGAATCCTATGGCCATCCTCCTCCTCCCGCGCCCGTAGGTTGTGTGCATCTTCTCCTGCAGGTTCATGTAGGAGCTGATGGCCTCGTCGGAGAGCCTCACCCCCTTTGCGCAGCACGCAACCACGCAGGGCCTGACCGTCTTTACCTTCGGGTCCACGCGCACTTGGCTGCCCGACGGACGGACTTTGAACTTGGGCAGGCCTGTCTCAATCCCGAGATAGCCTTTGAGGGTCCTGACGATGCCCTCCGTGGAGAGGAGGTCTACCCTATTGCTGTCCATGATCTCGAGCTTGATCTCGTCGCCCTCCACGCCCTCAACCCTGGCCTTGCAGCCGAGCATGGCCGACTCAAGTTCCTTCTGATCCAGCGATCGGCCTAGCAAGGAACGAAGGTCGGATGCGAAGATGCTCGTTGCCGGCATTCAGGGCACCACCCGGCTGTTCCTCAGCCATTCAAGGTTGTGTGAGAAGAGTTCCCTGATGTCGTCTAGGCCCAGGCTGAACATGGCCAGCCTGTCGACTCCCATCCCCCAGGCAATCACCGGTATGTTGACCCCTAAGGGCTTGGTGACCTCATCCCTGAATATCCCGGCGCCCCCGAGTTCGACCCACTGACCTTGCTTCTCTGAGTATGCTAGTAGGTCGACGGATGGCTCGGTGAAGGGGTAGTAGCTTGGGACGAAGGCGTACTTGGATTCGTGGGCGATCTCAACCGCAAACATCTCCAGGATCCCGAGCAGGTGCCTGAAGGTGAGGCCTTCATCAGCGATTATCCCCTCACATTGGTTGAACTCTATCAGATGGTTCCTGTCGAGAACGTCGGGCCGAAAGACCCTGGCTATGGAAAAGTACTTGGCCGGTGGATCTATCCCGCCTGCAAGGGTTCTCGCGGACAGCGCCGTTCCCTGCGTTCTGCCAACAAGGCGGGATGCTTCCCTGCTCGACCAGCTGTAGCGCCATCCGGTTGAGCCGGTTGTCCATCCGTTCTCGTGGGTCATCCTGACCTTCTTCACGAAGCCCGCCCGCGGCAGGGACCCATGGGACGGGTTCCTTATCCTGAAGGTATCATGGATCTCCCTTGCAGGATGGTTCTGGGCCTGGAAGAGCGCGTCGAAGTTCCAGAATGCAAGCTCCACAAGAGGTCCGGTCATCTCCATGAACCCCATCGAGACGAGCTTTCTCCGGGTCATATCGAGAAAGCGGCGGTAGGGCTGTTTCTTGGCAAACCGGGCTGCTGGGGCCGGAGCTTTCACGTCAAAGGGCTTGAATCCCCTCTCCTTCCAGGCGCCAGTCCTGAGCGTTTCGGGATCCAAGTCGACGATGCGATCATCCGCGGCGATCCGGCTCGACGCGGCGGTTCCTTCGGGAGTCAGGGAGGCAACCCTTTCCGTGACCAACGACCTCTCGATGAGGCCCCTTTTGAGAAGGATCTCGGCAGCCCCTGGTTCCCCGCCCTTCCGGACTTCCTCAAGCTGGGAATGCAGCGGTCGTTCGCTGCGTGCTTGCTTGCCTTGCTCGGTTGGGATCAGGATTCCATTCTCGATCTTGAGCAACCCCTGGGCCTTTGCCTGTCCCACGGCGATTACTGCAAGGTCTCTGCCCAGCGCTTCGAGGGCTTGGCCGATCGGCAGCTCACCGGTCCGGCAGATTCTCTCAAGGAGCAGATCCTCGGGCAGACCATCCCTCAGGGCTTCCTCGCCCCTCGGCGTGAGCACGTATCTCGTTCTGGTGGTGTCTCGCAGCACGGCGAATCCCCGTTCCTGCAGGAGGGCAACTCCTTGGTACGCGGATTGTGGGGGAATGGAGAGGCGTTGGGCGATATCTTCAAGTCGTCCCTCTCCGCTCTTCGCCAGCTCGCGAAGCATTTCGACTTCCAGTCGGTGGTATTCCTTCCTCAAGAAAACCATCATCCGAAAGCAGCCAGGGAATGGCTAGCTCGTGAGGGAGATTATTGCCTCCGCTATGTCTCCCTTCGCCTTCAGCAGGGCTTCCCGGGCTCTCTCCTTCGATGTGCGGGCTTGCGAGGCCACAAGTTGAACGTCTTCCTCAGATACAGTGGGTTCCCCGACTGCCTCCGCCTTTGTGGGCGGGCTCTCAGCACTCTGTTCGCCGACAACCTGGTACATCGTCTGTCCCATTATCCTGGTCTTGGTGACCTGTGGGTTCGTGATGACAATGTCCCCCTCCTCACTGAAGATGACCACTTTGCTCACATTGTGTATCTGGTCCACCTTCATCCCCATCTGACGCATCATCCTCTCCATCTGCCTCGGGTTCATGCCCTTGATCGGAAACAAGGTCATCCTTCCTGAGTGAGTCTCCTTTTCACATCGTCCAACTTTTGCTTAAGAATCTTAAGATCGGCTTTGAAGGGGATGTTCTCCGAATCCCGCATCGCGCGCGCCATCTCATCGGCCAAGTCATCCAAATCCCCCGCCTTCGATATCAGATTGGCGAGCAGCTCCCGGGTTCTTGTGATGTAACACAGGTTGGGCGCGGCTTTTTCGAACGCACCCCAAGCATTGGACTCATCGTCTTCGTTCATGGGTGCACGTCCGATCTCGCTCGTCCCAGGCGGTCATCCAGCCGAGCATGGCCCGGCTGATCGGTTCAGGCTCAGCACTCCTACAATTCCTTGCCTTCCTCGCCGATCTCGGCATGGGAGTTGGCCTGCGCCTTAAAAATCGTGCTCGGCCGGACGCAGGTCATGACGGGCAGCTCCTTGGCAGGTCTGTTGCCCGTTCCATTCCCATGATCTTTCCAGCGGGGGGCGATACATGGTTTGACACCCTGCGCAGATGGAGTTGTTCTCTTGAATTCATTAATAACGACGATCGGGGGAAACTCGGATGTGGAAAGGATCTCCTTCTGGATTTCCTCCGAAAGGAGAAGGGGGAATGGATTCTTCAAGACCTGCACGTCGTGCGGGGCGAATCTGTTCACCTCGGACGCGGAGCGTCTTGAGTTCTACGGTACGCATCCCGCTCAAGTCCTGTGTTTGTCGTGCAAACAGGCGCTGGACCGTCGATCAGCTCCGGTTCGCATGAGCTCATTGATCGGCTCGTCGATGAGGAAGCTGGTCAACGCGGTCAGGGAAACGGACACATCTAGACCCACCTCGGCGGGGGTTGCTGCTCTGACTACTTGTGTGGCGGCCTGTTTCATCCTTGCGTCAATGGCTGTCAGGCTGGGGGACTCGAGAACGGATGCAGCTCCCTTCGACGACATTCGCGACGTCGTTCTGTTGTTCGTCCCCTTTGACCCCCAGGAAGAACAGATCACCCAGGAGGTCCTGGCCCCCTACGTCTCGTACCTGGATGAAGAAGGTGCCAGCAAGGAATGGCTCTTCGACAGCTTCCTCTTCCTCAGCATCTACTCCGAGTCAAGGGCCTGCTTCCGGGAATCCTCGACTGCATCGGATTGGGAGTGGTGGATCGGCAAGCTCTTCGCCGACGGGGAGCAGATCGATGCGCTCAATGACGAAGTCGAGAGGGTGAAGAGGGTTTTGGGCAAGCCGTCTAGGAGGGGGGTGATCGTGTCCATACCCTACCCGGATCCCAGCGTTGCCGACTTTGGCCTGAGGTCGGAAAGTGGGAAGATGTTGAGCTTCTCGGCCGGCGCCGATCCGGGGGAGCCTGACAATGCAGACAGGCTTGAGGCATGTGTCTGGTACGTGGATGAGGTGGTGAGGAACTGGAATGCTCGCGCCCGCGGGTACAACAACTTGGAACTCCTCGGGTTCTACTGGTTCCAGGAGGAGCTGCGTGAAGGTGATTCGGACCTCGTGAACTATCTGGCGGACGAGATCCACTCTAGGGGTTACGGTTTCTACTGGATACCCTACAACTCAGAAGCCAACATCGGAGCGGTCCAGGCCTACCACCTAGGCAGTCTCTCCTTCGACCATATCTGGATCCAGCCAAACTGGGCATTCTCCAGGCCGGGCACTCATGATAGGTGGGATAGGGAGAGGGATCTGGGTCACATTGCGGAACTGGCGTCCCAGCTAGGAGCCTCCATCGAGGTGGAGATGGACCAATCCCTGTATGAAAAGGGGGATCTCCAATCCCTCAACTACTTCTACGATTATCTTGACGGGGGCCTGACATACAACTACATGGGAGGCCGCCTTGCATACTACGTCTTCCCGAACCGGTTGTACCGAAGCCAGAACGCGGCTGTGAGGCGCAGCTACGATGCTTTGTGCGAATTCGTGAAGGACAGATATCGACCCGCCAGCTACTTGCTGCACTGCGACGTTGGGGGGAATGACACCTCGTCAAGATTGTCTTCGATCTTCCTGGAATCCTCCTGGGATTGGGGATCGGCCGAAACCGTGGACGGCCTATCAACTAGGCTCGCGTCCCCAGGGGCAGGCTTCGTCATCGACAACCTGGATCCCTCCAAGGATCTCGTGGTCGCCATCAGGTACCAGGGCCTTCGCGGTGGTGAGCTTCAAGCCCGACTCGGTGATGAGTGGAAGACGCTTGGGACTCTGGGGGCAGACGGCCAGTGGCACACTGGCCACTGGATGGTCGAGTTCTCAGGTAGGGGGCTGAGCCGGCTCGCGGTCAGGGTCACCAATCTGACTCGAATATCCGATGTCTGGGCGTATCCAGGTGAGACCATATTCCGCCTGCAGACTTCTGAGCCGGGGCAAGGAGCCCCGGGGCTCCATTCCGATGCCAGCCAGGTCAACGGCTCCTGGAGAGTCGGCCCTGGTCACGGGGTGGTCTTCGCTCAGACCGACCCGAACAAGGCTTGGCTTGTGGGCATCTCGTACAAGGCCAACGGCCCCGTGAGCATGCAGGCAAGCAGCAAGGATGCTTCCCAAACGGTCCTGCTCGGCCAGTCGTTGGATTGGGCTGACAGGGTTTTCCTCACGCTGCCCGGCCGCGGAGGAAGCGACATATACTTCGAGTTCGACGGAGAGATCGAACTCCGTGACTTCTGGGTTTCGCCTCCCAGGCTCCACACCAACGTGGGGACCTCGTGGGATACCAGCCTGCAGCGCCATGACCCGGGCGGGTGCCTGGGGCAGAACTGGAGTGCCTCACGCAGCACGTCAGCAAACCCGGCCATCACCTATCGCAGCGGGGTGAACGGCTCCACCCTTTTGGTGAACCCCCTCGATCCCTCGGTGGGCATGTCCTTGACTCTGCTCTACCGATGTGGTGATGCAGTAGCGGCCACGATGAAGGACGTCACCATCAGCGTCGGCACCTTCCCACAGGCGAGCGAATGGACCAAACATACCATCTACCTGCCGCCTTCCTCTGAAACCGTCAGCCTCGAACTCTCAGGGCCACTCGATCTTGCGTCCATATGGGTCGAGCCAGCCCAGGCCTTTGGATTGAGCTAGGCCCCGGAAACCACACGCAAGCGCTGGACCGATCTTCCCACCGACAGCTCCCTCTCACGGGGTCTTTCCTGACAGAGTCTCGTAGATCTCCACGAAGACCTGCTTGAGGCCGAGCTTGACGTCCCAACCCGGGTAGTGCGACTTTGCCTTCCCTATGTTGGATATCCACCAGATGTGGTCTGCCTCTCTCTGCTGGCCGAGCTCGTACTGGATTCTCCTGCCCGTGACCTCTTCAATCAATTCGAACGCCTCAAGCAGGGATATGGAGTTGCGCCTTCCTCCCCCGACGTTGTACACCTCCCCCGGCCGCGGTTTCTCAACGAAACGGAGAAACAGGCCCGCCAGATCCCGGGCGTGGATGACGTCCCTGACCTGGTACCCCCCGTAGCCATAGACGGTCAGCTTCTCCCCGGTCAGGGCCTTCTTGACGAAAAATGGCTCCCAGTTGTGCATCTCGACGGCCTTGGCAGCTCCTCCGGTGATGCACCCCATTCTGAAAACCCCCGTCTTGAGCCCGTAGAGCCGGGCATATTCCTGGGTGTACAGGTCCGCGCATGTCTTGGACACGCCAAACGGGGTGTGCATGTTGCGGTCGATCCTCAGCGACTCGTCGAAGCCATCCTTGAGTGCCGGGTCGACCGGCTCGAACCTCTTCCCGACCTTCTCGTAGGCGAAGTAGTTTGGCACCTCCCCGTAGACCTTGTTCGTGGAGCAGTACACAAACACTGCATCCCGGTTGTGTTGCCTCAGAGCCTCGAGCAGGAATAGCGTGCCCCAGGCATTCACCTGAAAGTCCTCGACCGGGATCTCGATAGATCTGGGGTGGGAGGGCTGAGCGGCGGTATGTATAACGGCATCGGCATCCTTGATGAGCGGGATGACCCGGTCATCCCGAATGTCGATCTCGTGATTCTCCACGCCGATGCCCGTGAGGGCCTTGGCGTTCGGGGTGGTGTCACCCTCCTTGCCGAATATTCTGCCGCGCATGAAGTTGTCGATGCTGGTTACCTTCCAATCCCTGCTTGCGAAGAGCCTACAGCACTCCCATCCGACGAGGCCAGCGCCGCCCGTCACCACGACCTTGCCTTTCATGACTCCAGTTCGCCAGCGTTCCCTCAAATATCTATTTGGAGGCCTCCAATGCCGTCCTTGGGGACGGGATGGACGGCGCGCCGTCGGGTTCCCGACGCCGCCGGGGCGCACCGACCAGCACCAGGAACATGGGCCGGGGAAGGACAACGCCTTCCCGGAGGACATCAGTTGCCCAGTGCCGCACACAGCGCCCCAAATATTGATATGCGCCCCTTCTCAGGCCATCCGTCTGGGCGTCGGTGATGGCGGTTGGAGACGGGCCCTAAGGTTTCGGTTGTAGTCCCAGCCCACAATGAGAAGGACAACCTTGGCGAGCTTGTGGGGGAGCTCGTTCCGGCCCTCCAGTCCTCCCAGTTTGCGGATGCATGGGAGATCGTGCTCGTCGATGACAACAGCACCGACGGGACATCCGAGTTGGCTGACGAGCTGGCAGGGAGACATCCCGGCGTAAGGTGTGTGCATAGGAAGGGTGGGGCAGGCTTCGGGCGTGCAATAAAGGATGGCCTCAAGGCCGCCAGGGGCCAGTTCGTCATCCCTTTCATGGGCGACCTTTCGGATGAGCCGACCGACTTGATCAGACTTGCATCGGCCGCCGATCAGGGCTACGGGGTGGCCTACGGCTCAAGGTTCATCCCGGGTGGAAAGGCGCTGGACTATCCCTCCGCCAAGTTCATCGCTAATCGGGCCTACAACAGGCTGGTGGGGCTTCTCTTCGGGCTTCCACACAGGGACATAACCAACGCCTTCAAGTGCTACCGGAGGGACGCCCTGGATGCCATCGGCATCGACGGGCTTGAGTCGGACGGCTTCGAGATCACGGTCGAGCTGCCGCTCAAGGCCCACATAGCCGGCTTCTCCAGCATCGAGGTTCCGGTGACGTGGCACGGCAGGAAGAGGGGCGAGTCAAAGCTTAACCTCGGAAAGTCCGCGCCGGCCTACGGGAAACGGCTCCTATCCCTCTTCATCCGGGGAAACCTTCTGGCCGTGAGGGAGCTGCTGAGCGAGACGGTTAGGATCTCAAAGCTCAGGCTGCTGGGTTCCCTGCTTGTTGGCGCATTGATGTTCGTGGCGATGTTCTTCTTTCTGGATTTCTCGGAGGTATCCAGTGCTCTGTCGAGGATGTCGGTCGGGCTCTGGATTCTGGCCTGCTCAGCCATCTTTGTGTCGTTTCTTGTGCGGACCTGGCGATGGAGCGTTCTGCTCAGAAGCGCGGGCAGGGTGAGCAGCAGGGATCTGGTTTTTTCATCTTTGCTCTTCGGATGGCTGGTCAACTACATCGTGCCGGCCAGGCTGGGCGACCTGCTCAGGCCCGTGGCGCTCAGCAAATCCAGCCGCCGGGTGGAGGCTTCCCTGGCGCTGTCCACGGTCGTTGTGGAGCGGGTCATGGACGTTGTCATGCTCGCCGCTCTGCTGGGCCTGTCGTCCTGGTGGCTCGGGACGGCCGGATGGGAGCGGCTCGCCTTACTGATGGCAGGCGCGGGTGCGCTCGTCCTGGTGATGATCCTTGTGGTTTCCGGCACCAATCTCGTGCGTCGCCTGCCTGGCCTTAGGAGACTTGCAGGGATCGTCGATTCCATGCGGCATGGGCTCAACTCGATGTGGGGCAACAAGCCCGCGCTGTTGCTCTCGTTTGGCCTGTCCTTCCCGGTGTGGGGGGCGGAGATCGCCTGCCTGTACTTCTCCGCACTCGCCTTGGGGCTGCCGGTTGGCGTGTACCCCGTCGTCATCGCGGCCACTTCGGCTTTTGTCGTGCAGACGGTACCGCTTACCCCCGGCGGGATAGGGATCCATGAGGCGACGATAGCGGCCGTTCTCGCCCTGTTCGACATCGGGGGCTCGGACGCAATGGCCGCAGCGCTTATTGACCACCTTGCGAGGGCAGCGGTGATCTACCTTTTCGGGCTGATATCGATCTTCCATCTGGCAACCGCGTCGCGCAGGAATTTGTCGGCCCACCGGCAAGGTAGCCTGGGTGGATGACCTAGGGTCGGACTGAACCGGCCAGAGCACACGCAGCTTGCGCTTCGCCATCTACGACTTGGCCATGGGTCATGGGTCATGGGCCGGCGGAAGGGGCGGTCAGGATGTCTGCAAGGTTCTGCAGGTTGTGATATGCCGCGATGGCCATCCCACACGAGCAGGCGATGCAGCTCGTTATGGCTTCGCACTTCTAGAACAGGTCCTTCGCCAGGAACCCGCCGGTTTCCTCGGGTAGGTTCCTCCTTCTGGCAAGTTGGTCCTTCAAGGCGTCTCTGCATTGGTTCAGGTGGTCGAATTCTAGGTGTCTGATCGTCTGGTAGGCCGAGGCGGCGGCCCTCCCTGCCAAGACCTTCTCACCCGGTTTGCACAGGGCGCCTTTGTCCCCGTACTTGGCATACTCTCCCTTCGTGTCCCGTTGGTTCAGCCAGGGACAGTTCTCCGCCATGATGCGGCTTGCTTCCTTTAGTTTCCTCAAGTGCTCCTCAACTGAAGCCATGGTGTTCGTTGGTCGAGGGATGCTCTGATACGTTTTTCCCCGCCTACAGAGGGCGATGCAGACTAGATGGTTGTCGTGGAGAGGATCGGAGCCAGCACGCCTGCGGACTTCTAGGCAGACAATAATCAGGCAGGTATTCAAGAACGTAGCCTGGTGTCGGTTTGGCGGATTCCGTTGCGGTTCCAAGGGAGCTCCTAGTGGAGCTGCACCAACGTCTGGCCGGGGTTGAGGAGGTACTTGCCACGCTCGAAGAGCTGATGGACAGGGAGGGGCTGAAGAGGATTAGGAAAGCCGAGACCGAGCACAAGACCGGCGAGTACAAGATAGTCCAGGACAGTTCCGAAGTCGAGAAGCTGATGGAATGAGCGGCGGCTTGGGATACAGGCCAGCTACGACCACAACTTCCTAAGGGAACTGAAGAAGCTGCCGCGCGAGATCAGACTGAAGGTGCTCGCCGCCGTCGACGAGATAACGGCAAGGCCCTTCTCCGGCGTCAGGCTCAGAGGCGAGCTCCAGGGACGCTTCAGATGGAGGGTAGGAAGGTACAGAGTCATCTATGTGATCGATGACAAGCCCAAGTTGGTCGTCTTCTTGGACGTTGGCCACAGAGAGTCAGTGTACGAAACATAAGCTCGAGCCATGTCGGGCGTGGATCCTGTAGCCACGTCGGGCTTTCTTCGCGATGCCGGGCCGGCACTTCCTCCTTTGCCTCGGCGAGCCTCTCGCGATCATCTGCCCCGTTGGCCAATCTCGCCTACACGGAGCGAGGTGCTATTTAAGAATCGATTTGTGCGAGTCCCCGCCGCAGGTATCCGATACGTCTCGGCTGGCCGGTCGACGCCGCCGATCGTGTGACCTGCGTTCAGGTTTACCGCCGGGTGTGCCCATGGGAAAAAGACCGAGAAAGTGGAAGAAGAAAGGGCGCATGAGATGGAAATGGAAGAAGAAGCGCATGCGAAGGAAGAAGCGCGCCCAGCGGCAGCGAGCTAGGTGATGCGGGCCTAGTATGGATATCGGTGGACCCTTCCGCACCTTGTGCAGGTGACGTTGACCCGGGACCTTCTCAGCCTGATCTGACAGGTCCTTCCCGGGATAAGGAGACCGTCGCACCCCTTGCAGATCATCCTCGTCCAGCGGCGGGGCATCCTGAGCCGGCATTTCATCGCTATGGCCCTTGCCAGGTGTACGTACCGCAGCGACCTCTCCGGCCTGCGGGACATCTCCGTCTCGGCAGCCGCGAGCAGCCTTTCCATCCTCTCCAGGGCGATCTTCCTCTGGGCGGATTTTGAGCCATAGGACCGCGGCAAGGCCTATCCCACCTGTCCCCATCGATATGCGCAGATGATCTCATTCACCACGGTCCACGCGTCCACGGGCTGATCATGGCATCTGACGACCCTGGCGATATCTTCCACCGGGCTTCGGAAATAGCCGCTCGGGAATCCCCCCACCATCGCCATGATCTTCCTCTCCCCGGAAAGCATTGACCTCAGGTCGACGCGTTCCCCCTTTCTGCTGAATCCGAGGGAGAGGTCCGGCGCAAGCTGCTTCTGAAGCTGCCGGACGGACATCCTAGAGACGGTTATGAGCTCCGTTCCCTTTCCCTCCGACAACAGCTTCTCCAAGAGCCCATAGAATCTGTTCTGGCTCCGGGGGATGCGCGTCTTCGGATCGAACCCCATCACGATGTCCTGCCGTGTGTGAACGTAGACCCCCATCCTTCCTTCTCTGCAAGGGATGGAGTCAAGCGCGTTGAGTAGGCAAACGTGAGTTATGTCGGGGCGTCCCCTCCTAGTGCCGTCCTGCAACCGGGCCATGCCGCGGTGATCCATGTTGGAGTCGAGCAGCATCTCGGTGGGGTCCACCCTTCGCCTCTTGGCTCGCCGGATGATGACCTCGTGTGTGGCAATCTCCTCCGGGACCAGTTCGATCTCTGCATCGACGATGGTCAGGAAGAGCATGGTTGCGGCCACCACCAACGGGCCGGATCAATGCGAAAAGATTAATTAGGGTTTCTCAGGATGCCGAACGCCCGGGTGCGCCGGTAGTCCAGCTTGGTTAAGACACAAGCCTGCCAACCGCTTGATGGGCGGAACGCTTGCGACCCGGGTTCAAAAGATCTACGTCTGGAAATCCCGGCCGGCGCATACCATCCGGCCCTCATTTGACCTTGTACCTGACGCGCCTGACCATCTTCCCCTCGCCCTTCATCTCCGTGATCCTGAACTTCCTCTCCCTCTCGAGCGGCTTGCCGCGCTTCGGTGGGTGGATTGCGACGAAGATTGCGAAAGGTACGCAGACCACGACAGCGAAGATCAAGATGCTCTGATTGCGGTTGACCCTAGAGATGGCAGCGGCAGTTCGTAGCGTTACGGAGATCAGGCCCGGGAACCTGCTGGCGACATCGCTTCCGGGGAAGTACCAGTAGTACGAGATCACCTTGTAGGGATCGGTCTCGAACATGATGTTCTCGACGCGCTCCGCGCCCTTGGGCAGGATCCTGTGGATGCCGTAGTTCCAGTTAGGCCAGTTTATCGATATGGTCACCCCGCTCACCGGGGACTCCGGCCTTGGGGCCGTGAAGCTCAACAGGTAGTCGCCCTGGGTTCCACCTGCGATTGCCTGGATGACAGTGTAGCACCTGAGCTCACACGACTGTGCATCCGTCGTCAGGTTCACCATTATCCCCTGGTCGGTTTCCTGCTGCACTATCGTGGGCGCTGACCCGTTCTCGGGCGGGTAGGCCCATATGGCCTGCATCGGCTCCTCTGCCCTAGGGATGAGGATCTGGATGGAGCGGTTCTGTGCCGTATCATTCTCACGGGCGAACTCTATGTTGGCGAAGTAGAACACGTAGTAGGAGTTCGGGACGGGTGAGTCGTGTATCTGGATCGTAAGGCGGTACGTCGGCGCCTTCTCCTCCGATCTGACTTGGCAGGCCATGAGGAGCCCGAGCAGCAGTGGCACCAACACCCATCTTTCCTTGACCGAGACGCCACCCACGCCCCGAGGTTCCCCCGGCGGGGAATTTGAATATTTCCTAGGACTCAGCAGGAGGCGCCAGAGGGCAGCCCGGGAGGCCGAACGCGGTTCCATTTATATGAAATACGGTCCCGCCTCTGCCGAAGGTCGTGCGTGTGCGCATTGAGGAAGCCGATATAACCAAGTCCATCCTTCACTCATACCTGCGGGAGCTGTCCCGCAACCTCCAGCTTGACGTGGCCATCGGGGGAGCCGGTCCCTCTGGCCTGGTTGCCGGGTACTACCTTGCAAGGTTAGGATTTCGAACCGCGATCTTTGAACGCAAGCTCAGCGCGGGGGGAGGCATGTGGGGTGGGGGGATGATGTTCAACCGGATCGTCGTCCAAGAGGAAGGCAAGGCCGTGCTGGATGAGTTCGGCGTCAGGTGCCAGCCTGCGGAGGAAGTGCCAAAGGGGCTTCACGTTGCCGATTCGGTTGAGGCGACCTCGGCCCTGTGCATGGGCGCGCTGAAGGCCGGGGCAAGTATCTTCAACCTGATCACGATCGAGGACGTGGCAATCCGGGGCAGGGCCATGGTGGGCCTAGTCATCAACTGGAGCGCCGTCGAAATGGCAAAGCTTCACGTCGATCCTATGGTGGTCATGGCCAGGAAGACGATAGACGCGACGGGCCATGATTCCGAGATCTGCAGGATGGTGGAGCGCAAGATGGGCCCCAAGCTTCGGACCTCGACCGGGAGGGTAGTGGGCGAGGGGCCGATGTGGGCCGACAAGGGCGAGAAGGCGCTTGTGAGGAACTCAAAAGAGGTCTATCCCAATCTCTTCGTCGCTGGAATGGCAGCCAACGCTGTGCTTGGAGGCCCGAGGATGGGCCCCATTTTCGGGGGCATGCTTCTCTCCGGAAAGGCCTGCGCGGAAAGGGTCGCGGTGGCCCTCAAGCAGGGAAGATAGAGGCATGAGGCCATTGAAGGTCGTCGGTCTGGTTGGAAGGGCGGGGGCTGGGAAGGACACGGTATGCCAGATAATGGGCAGCCGATTTCCGTCGGTTCGAATGGGGGACGTCGTCGTTGAGGAGACGAAGCGCAGGGGGCTTGAGACCAACGACGAGAACGTTGGCAAGGTGGCAAATGACCTCAGGCGTAAGGAAGGCATGGATGCCATAGCGAGAAGGTGCGTCGGTAGGATAGGCTTGCTGGATTCGCCCATCGTGATCGTCAACGGCGTAAGGGGTCTGGACGAGGTCAAGCTGTTCCAGGCCGAGTTCAAGGATTTCGTCCTCGTCGAGGTTCGAGCTCCCGATGAAGTGAGGTACGAAAGGATCATGAAAAGGGCGCGGGCGGATGATGTTAAGGACTTCCAGCAGTTCCTAGCCCGGGGCCGCCGGGAGGATTCCTGGGGACTCGGGAAAGCGATCTCGATGGCCCGCTACGTGATCGATAATGACGGGGACCTGCGAGCCTTAGAAGCAAGGGCAAGCGAGGTCCTGAGGAGAGTCGAAGCCGACAGCTAGGGTTTCTTCAGCCTGCCGTCCTCATCGATCTCCCCCCGCCGGATCCTCGTTGAGGAGATGGGCTTGCCGTCCTCGGCGTTTACGATCTCGACCATCACTAGGTCCAAAGGCCTCATCCCGCGCGCCAGCCTTCGAGCGTTGATCTTGCGGGCGTTCTCCACGGTGAACCTTGTGACCGCGATGGCCTTGAGGTTGGAGAAGTCCGCGGCAAATCCGTACTCATCTTCGATTCGGAACACGTGGCCCCGATCCGCCCATCCCGTGCTTTGAAGGTATTCAAGCAGGTTCCTCTTTCTGGTTCCATATGGCGGAATCTGCTGGCCCAGCTTGCTCCTTTTCACCATCTCGTCCGAGGTGAGGCCCACGTAAACATCCGTCCCGTCCGAGAACGCCTCCCGGAGAAGCGCCTTGTGTCCCTTGTGAAGGGGTGAGAATGTACCGCCGACCGTGATGCTTGCATGCCGGCCCATGATAGCGCGACTGATACATACATATTTTAAACTATTCCGACTCCCGCGACGGGGCGATTATCTGATCAGGATCCTCTTGTCTGGCTGCGGGCGGATGGGCAGGAGGGTCGCCGCCCTGGCAGCCGGCTCGGCTGACATGAAGATCGTGGGGGCTCTTGAGAGCCCCAGCAGCCCCGACCTTGGCAAGGACGTCGGAGAGGTTTCTCTAGTCGGAGCTTTGGGAGCAAAGGTCTT
>Ga0172366_10001500_pt1 | contig 18108 bp, 14 predicted proteins | sample LakKivSesite69cm_FD_114533 | JGI IMG/M metagenome (GOLD analysis project Ga0172366, IMG submission 114533) | Sediment microbial communities from Lake Kivu, Rwanda - Sediment site 69cm | ecosystem: Environmental > Aquatic > Freshwater > Lake > Sediment | place: Rwanda: Western Province, Lake... | reverse complement strand
TGGTAGACGCCGTGTTGTCCCCGCCGCAAGTGCTTGGGAGGGATCGTGAGCTTGATAACGGTCAAGATTTTCAGGGTGATGCCCCGCCAGCGCTTGTATGGCTCCCCGCACCGTCCCAGATGGCATGGATCGTGATAGGTGACGATTTTTGGAATGGCGATCTTGGGGATCAACTTCTTTTCCTTCAACAATCGGGCAAAATACTGGGACGTGTGGAACACCTTGAATTTATAATTGGCGACACGCTTGTATTCAACGCAAAAAGTGGAAAAACAACCCGCGCAGCTCATGATGACTTGCTTGATACCACGCTGCTGGATGGCCTGGATGTTGTGTCTCGCGATGTCGGTAAACGCTTTTTTATCTCCCACGCGAAGCACGGGACTTCCGCAGCAGAACTCGTCTTCACCCAGGATGGTGAATCTCACGCCAGCCGCCTGGAGCACCCGCGCCGTGGCGATGGCGATCTCCTTCCGGCGGTAGGCGGAGGTGCATCCCACGAAGTATGCCACGGGTGCATTTTCCGAAAGCTTGACATCATCGGGCAACCACGCGAAGCGTTGCCCGTGCTTCTCCCCGTAGGGATTGTGCACTTCTTGCACTTTCTGGATGTAAACCTTATGCACGAGCATGGGTCCTGCTCCGGTTTCCACCGCCTTTTCCCGGAGGGCTTGGATAACTTCCAGGGGTTCCAGCGTGTTCAAGTATTTGCAAGAGACATCACAGCCGCCACATTCCGTGCACTTGTAGACGACGTCAACGACATCGGGGGAGAACTGGAGCTTGTTGGACAGAATGCATAGCGCAGTGATGAGGCGCCCTCCCCCGGAATAGTTATGAAAGTTGTACCGGTCAATGCTGGGGCAGATGGTCGAGAACTCCTGGCTTTTTATGGCGACTTGGGGGATGAATTTGCATAGCGAGCAGCGGAGGCACCGGCTGGCGAGCTGCCGGTATTCTTCCAAGGTTCTTGTCGGTTCCACCAGCTTTCCCTCCGATTAGCTCTCCTCCTTGAAACACAGCGCGCCCGGCTTGAGAACGCGATGCGGATCAAGGATTCCCTTTACCTTGTTCAAGACTGTCACGATCCCGGGAGAAACGCGATCGTAGGCTTCTTTCGCCCAGTTGCCGTATGGGCGGCTAAAGAACCCCCCGAGGTCGAAGAGAAGCCGGGTCACTTTCTTAAAAGCGGCGTCAACGGCGTGGCCAGCCTCGGGATGTCGCGGGTCGTAATACAGTTGCACCTCGAAGTGGCAGTTACAACCTTGCACGAGGGGCTGGATGTAGAACCCGTAGTCGACCAGCGTGTCACTTGCAAGCGATTGCTTGACTTTCTCCGCGAAATCTCCGGCCCGGTCGATGGTAGTTATGCAAAACACGCTCTGGCACGATCCCTTGAACCCGTAAGGCCACGGTTTCTCGCTCGTTCCCTGAAACCGCGACAACACATCGGAATTGTCGACGCCCGTGAGTTCCGGTTGGAGATCCAGGGCATATTTCTGCCCCAGGTTCAAGAGGTCTGCCTCCAGGTAAGCCACTTTATCGGACGCGAATCGTCCCCTTCCCGCGAGCGTGACGGGCATGACCCACTCTTTCCAGGAAGCTTCTGATGTTGATTTATTGAGGAACGAAGCAAAAGCGGCCTTGTTCATGATGAAGACCTCATCCCCGATGCGGAACTTGAGAATCGAGGCAGCAAGGCCCTCCAGCGCGTGTAGATCCCCCGCTTGGGCATAGAGCATCTTCTGCCGTGTGGGTTTGAGTTCGCACTTGAGCGTTGCCCACGTGACGATGCCCAAGCTCCCCTGGGCGCCTTGGATGGTCTGGAACAAGCTGAACTGGGTCGGGCCCATCGGGTTCTTTTGGGCCTGCCCCGTCGCGAGTTGTTCTTCGATCGAACCCGGCCCGGCAGCCGAACCCGTGCGAAAGAGATCCCCCGTCCCGAATACGATCTCGGTACACAATAGCGGATCCGACGCATCCCAGTGATACCGGGGGATGCTGGTAGGCTCGCGTTCAAGGGCACTGGCGAGAACGGATTTATCTTTTCTCGGGCACAAGGGATGAAGCAAGCGAAGTCCTTGTTTATCCACTTCGGGCATTAATTGCGCCCACGTGACACCAGGCTCCACCATGACGACCCGGTTGGTACGATCAATCCGGAGGATTTTATCCATGTTGGAGAGGTCAACTACGACCGTGCCTGTTCTTGTCGGAACGGTGTCCCCGTGTTGACGGTGGCTAGGCCCAGAACTCACGGGCACGAGGGGCACCGCGCATTTCAAGGCGGCCTGCATGATTTTTTGCACGTCCACCGTGGTCTCCGGCCACACGACGAGCGCGGGCGCCTGAAAGGGGGTGAAGCTGTCATCCTGCCCATACGTTGTCAAGATATTCTTTTCATCTGACAATGCATCGTTTCCGAGAATGGCCACTAATGTGGCCTTGAACTCCTTCAAGCCATCGGTCATGCTAATTCACTAAGCCTGAAAATTAACCATGTTCCCAGACAACCCCCGAGCCCCCCCGGGGATAGTTGAACGTGATCGCACTCGCCGGACATACCACGTCACAACTGCCGCATTCAACGCACCTGGCAGTATAATCCGATGCAAGAACCGCCTTTCCTTGCTTGAGCCCCCAGATGTTCATGGGGCAGAGTTTCGCGCAAGCACCACACCCGTTGCACGCATCAATGTTAAGCTTGATAAAATCCCCCGTGTCCCCGGTTCTCTTGACAAGTTTCTTGAACTCCGTCACTTGCTGTGCCATTCTCTCGATCACTCCCCCTCCACCCACGGGTTTTTCTTTTTTGCCTTCAAATATTGCCACCCGAGCTTGAGGGCGGTTCTAAACACGGGCACCTTGGCTTTCTTCATCAACGGCATCAGATAACTCTTGACGAATGCCAGGAGCGTGGGCATCTCCTCCCCGAGCAAACCGAGTTCCTGGCGAAAGCATTCGATGTGCGGGTCTGACCAGGAGGACCAGAACATGATGTTGTTTGCAACCCTCACGAGGGGATCCCAATTGCACGGGTCGAAAAATATTCCCGCCCATAGTTGTGCCCACTCCTTTGCAGTGGAGAACTCGTCCCCGATAGTTGATTTTTTCCACGTGTCCTCGTAAACCTTCAATCCTTTCGCGGTAACATCGCCGCCGGCAATTGCTTTCGCCGCGGCCTCTGCCGCCATCTTGCCGGACAACATGGCGTAATACACGCCTTCAGCCTCGAGCGGGCAAGGAAATCCCGCGGCGTCCCCGACGAGCAAGACCCCGTTCCCGAACGTGTTGGACGGCACGCGGGGCATCCACGGGAGCAAGTGAGCGTGGAACTCCCGCGGTTTCGCCCCCACCTTGTTGATGAATTGCTGCAGCGGGCGGGAGCGAACCACCTCCTTGAGGTATTCGTAGGGCCTCTTGGCCGCTCCCGAGGTGAACTTCCCGAGCCACTGGCCGAACCCCACGTGGAACCCGCCTGGCATGGTCGCGATATAGGTGGCGGGGTATAGCGGGGACACGAAAACGTTGTTGCTGTACTCTTCCGGCCCGATCACGTCGTCGAGTTTTTGTTGGGAGGCTTCAAAGTCGCAATCAACGACGAGGGTGATTTCATCCGGTTTCCACTTTTCCCGGAGACCAGCGCATTTTGCGACGCGGGAGAACGCCCCGTCTGCCCCGATGATAACCGCGCCCTCGATCTTCTCCCCCTTATCCGTGACCACGCCCGTGACCTGTCCTTTCTCGTCCTTGAGGAGATCCGTGACGAGTGCAGAGGCCTGGAGTTCCGCCCCTGCATCTGTGGCAAGCTTGGCGAGCCAGGGGTCGAGTTCGCTACGGTACACGTTCGCCTGGAAGAATTCCCGTCCCTCTGCATACTTCCCCAGGTTGCTCGGTGACCAGCGAATCATGAACCGTTCATTCAACTCCTTGTCAAGCAAGTGGAGGGTTTGAAACTTGATCTTGAGACTTGGCATGGGCATTTCCTTGATGAACGGGAAGTCACGCCATACCCGGGGCGAAAGGCCACACCCCGAGGACGCCTTTTCGCCGGGCTTTCTTGCACGTTCGATAAAAATGGTTTTAAGCCCTTTCTCGCTCGCGGTTTTCGCGGCCAAGGATCCTCCAGGGCCACCACCTACGATCACGACATCATATTTCTTGGTCATTTTTCCCTCGCTCGATTCACGCGTGCTTTGATTTCCCTTCCCTGACCTAAACATCGAAAAAAACGCGATCGATGATGGTTTCCCTGGCAACGTGGTTCTTGATTAGCGTGTCTCCATCGGTAATTTCTTCGATATACTGCCTCGTGATTACCAATATGCGATCAATTCGCGATTTTTGCTGGACCGCGCAAGATAGTCGTTTTGTGAGCTTGAAGATTTCTTCGATCAACATGTTATCACTCAAGGAAGGATTACGTCTAGCCATCGCACTTCCGCGGCGAGGTGCTTAAGAAGATTCGCTGATGTTTCCCCAGAAAAAGAAGGTTAAAGCACCGATTACCAAAAGGATGGCTCCCGAGAAGAATGATCTCCAGGGGGCAGTCACGCGCGTTCGATCAAAGTAAATATCTTTTCGACCAGGGGGTCATCTCACTTCTTGAGCCTTGGTGGCGGCTGGAACACGACCCGCGGCTTCTCCAGCAGCGATATCGTGTTTTCCGGGCAGAAGTGGGCGCACACCCCGCAGCCGATGCACGTGTCTTGCTTCACCTTCGCCTTGCCGTCGTCGACGTGGGCCGCGCCGACCGGGCACTTGGACTCGCACGTGGCACAGCCCGTGCAGCCGTCCTCGTTGATCTTCGCGATGTAGGACGCGTAGTTGACCAGCGGCGTCGAGCCGTTCCGCCAGAACTGGAACGTGTCGCAGCAGTCGGGGCAACAATTGCATATCGAGTTCTCGATCTCCTTGACGTCCGACTTGTTGTGGAATGCCTTGTGCACGAGCCCCGCATCCTCCGCTTTTTGCAAGATCGCGAGCGCCTCGTCTTTCGATATCTTCCGGGCGAATCCTTGCTGCACCACGTGCCGCGCGGATTTTCCGAAGGTCATGCAGACTTCCAGGGGCGCGCCGATCTTGCACGTGTCGCCAAGCACGGCGTGGTATGCCCTGCAGAAACAGTTCCCCACGGCGATGTCGTCAAATTTCTTGATGATGTCGGCGACGTTTTTCGCGAGCAAGATCTTCTCGCCGACCTCCTCCCCGATCGGTTGCTCTATCTTGATCTCCTTGCCGTCCTCGGTCTTGAGCAAGGGAACCGTGCGGTCGACGGGTGGCTGCTTCTGGAACAAGGGCATCACGGCGTCGTACGCGTTCTGGATCTGGTCGCGCAGCTCGCGGAGCAGTTTCTCGTACGACTTGGCGAGATCCTTGAGTTTCTTCTCGTCCATGCCTTCGGGCATATCCTTTCGCATGAACGTGTACTCGAACGCCCCGATGACCACGAGCGGAAGGAGGCGGTAGACCATCACCCCCGAGGAGCTCGGCTGGTTGAACATGAATCCCTTCCTCGCCAGGCTTTCGCAAAACTTCATGATGTCCGCTTCGGGCATGCCCTTCGTGCTCTTGACCAGTTGCTCCATCGTCTGTGACTGTTTCAACTTGAATGCCTTCCCGACGAACGCGGCTTCCTCCTCGGTCAAGTATTCCTTCAAGATTTTCACGAGCGTCTCGGAGGGCTGGAAGGGCAGCGGCCCCGCGGCGATGATCGGGTTCGCCGCCTTCAGCCACACTCTCTCGGGGTTTTCTGCTTCGGCTTCTGTCATGGCAACCTACGACGTTTTTCGAGTCGTCCATCTATTATCGGTAGGTCAATATTTAAACCATGCCGCAGAAGTAACGATCCTAGGCTGGGTGCAGCGATCGGCGGGTCGTCATGAATGACCGCCCGGTGCCCTCCCCCGCCGCGGCGGGAATTGCCCGCGGGACGAGGAAGTGACGTGGATGGCCAACGAGAACAAGAAAGTGGTGGTCGTCGGTGGCGACGCGGCCGGCCTGTCGGCGGCGTCGGCGATCCGGCGGTTCAAGAAGGATTGGAGCATCGTGGTCTACGAGAAGGGTGAATACATCTCCTACGCGGCGTGTGGCATCCCGTACTACGTCGCGGGCTGGGTCAAGGACATCCAGTCGATGATCACGATCACGAAGGAGGAATTCCTTGAAAAGCGAGACATCGCCGTGAAGACGTGCCACGAGGTCGTCAAGGTCGATGTAAAGGGACGGCAAGTCGTCGTTAAAGATCTGAATAGCGGGCAAGAGTTCACCGACGCGTGGGACTGCCTGGTCATCGCGACCGGCGCGAGCCCCCAGTTGCTGCCCGTGCCGGGCGTCGACCTGCCCCGCGTCTTCACGGTACGGGGCCTCGAATCGGCCATCGCCTTGAGGCAATTCATCGGCGAGCACAAGCCCAAGTCCGCGTGCGTGATAGGCGCGAGCTACATCGGCCTGGAGATGGCAGAAGGGCTGCGCGAGGCCGGCGTCGAGCGGATAACCATGGTCAAGCGAACACCGAGGCTCATGCCCGCATTCCCGGAGAAGGTATCCGAGCTGCTCCACGAGGAGCTGGGCCGGCACGGGATCCGCGTGGTCTCGGGGTCGAGAGTCGCCGGGCTGCGCGCGCTGGCCAGCGACGGCGGCGTCGAGATCGTCCTCGACCCGCGGGTCGAGGGCGTTTCATCGTTCGATCTCGTGCTCGTCGGTACGGGCGTCACTCCGAACACGGGCTTCCTAAAAGGATCCGGCATCGCTCTCGACGGCAACGGCGCTGTCGACGTGGATGAATTCATGCAGACGAGCGTGCCGGGCGTGTGGGCCGCCGGCGACTGCGCGAACGTGCGCCATTCGCTCCTGGGCAGGCGCGTTTACTACCCCCTGGCGACGATCGCGAACAAGCAAGGGCGGTACGCCGGTTACTGCATCGCCGGGAAGAAAACAGCGTTTCCTGGCACGGCGGGCACGATCATCACGAAGGTCTTTGACCTCTCGATCAGCAAGACCGGCCTGACCCTGGAGCAAGCGAAGGCCATGGGGTACGATGCCGACGAATCGAGCATCACGCACGAGGACCTGGCGCGGTACTATCCTGGCACCAGGGATGTGTTCGTCAGCATCGTGGTCGACGTGGTCTCCCACGCGATACTGGGCGCGTCCATCGCGGGTAGCCCGATCGCGGCGAAGAAAATCGACGTGTTCGTCGCCCTCATCGCCTCAAAGACGAAGCTCGAGGACGTGCGGATGCTGGACTTCGCCTACGCGCCCCCGTTCTCGCCCGTCTACGACGCGATCCAGATCGCAGCGGATGTCGCGAGCAAGAAGCTGCGCTGAGCGCGGGCCGGGCATGGCGGGATCCCGGGGCATGATATATCTTCTGCGCGTTTCTTTCATTGATCACGGTGAAACCCTTCTCCCCTCGCCCCGCCCGCCGCGTGCGGCTCGCCGCGATCGCGCTCGTGGCGGGGTGCATGATCGCCTCGCCAGCATGGCTCGCTTGCCCCGCGGCTGCAGCGCCGTCCCCGGCCCAAGTGCTGGTCGGCCATGTCTTGCAATTCTCCCAGGCAAACGCGTGGGCGCACCTCGGCACGCTTATGTCGCCTGCCTGCCAGCCTCACTACCCCGGCACGGCCGGCATCAATGCCAGCGCCGCGTACATCGAGAGCGTCCTCTCCGCGCGCGGCGGGACGGTCGTCGAACAGCCATTCAGCGTAGCTGGCGTGCCGTGTAAAAACATCATGGGCAAGTGGCCTGTCCCAGGCAACGCGTCGGCCGACATCGTGATCCTCGCCAGCCACTACGATTCTCGTGCACGCGCCACGCAAGAGGCCGATCCTGGAAAGAAGACGCAGCCCGTTCCAGCGGCGAACGACGGCGGGTCGAGCACGGCCATCCTGCTCGACATGGCCCGCGTGCTGAACGCCACATGCCAGAACGCGTCGCTCGGCATCACGCGGGAGGCCTGGTTCGTGTTCTTCGACGCCGAGGACCAGGGGTATGACGGCGGGGGGCAAGGTATGGATGGATTCGACTGGATAATGGGTTCCACGTACATGGCAGGAAACCTGGCGAGCCTCGCGGGCAACGCGAGCCGCGTGAAGCTGCTCGTGTTGCTCGACATGGTGGGTGCCCCGGGGCTGCAAGTCGACCAGGAGCTGAACTCGAACCAGCAGCTGCTATCCGCCTTCTTCTCGATGGGTCAATGTCTCGGATACAGCACTTACTTCCCCACGACACCTTCAGCAAAGTTGATCACCGATGACCACGTCCCGTTTATCGGCCTCGGCATCCCGTGCATCGACATCATCGACCTCGACTACCCGCAATGGCACACGACGTCGGACGGCATCGCCCACGTGTCGCCGGACGTGATCGGTGCGGTCGGGAAGGTCGCCGAGGGCTTCTTGCTCACCAGGATCGCCCCGGCCACCGCGCTGGCGATCACCGACCCCTCGACCGGGCGCACGTGGACCGCCGGCTCTTGCCAGGGCAGCTCGTGGTGGTTCGAGTTCGTAGCTTTCGTGGCCAACTACTGGTGGGCGCTCGTCCTGGCCGGCCTCGCTGCGATCCTGCTCGTTACCTACTTGCACCAGCAGAAGCAGTTGAAGAAAGGAGGGCGAGAGACGCCACCAGCAGCGCGACAGGTGCGTGACGGTTCCGGGGCAGTTATTCCGGCACGACCTTCCGCTTGATGGCTTCTTGCCATTTTTCCACGACGGGCGCGAGCTCCTCGGAGAGTTCCTTCGACAAGTTCGTGTCCTCGTCTTGTTCCCGCAGCTTGCCGAGCCACGCCTTCATCTCGTCGAGAATTTCGTCTGACTTGAGCAGCCGCATCAAGCGAGCGTAAAGGTCTTCAAGCTTGTTACAGACGTCGCCGTGCTTCCATTGCAGCATCACGTAATCGGAGAGCACCGTGATGCCCTGCGCCACGGCCATCATGTCGATGGTCTTCTCGCGGGAGTCTGCCTTGATCTTGCGGATGATGTTGATCTCCTGGAACAAGTACTCGATGATCTTGGCAAGCAGTCCCGTGAGCTGGCCCGCCTCCGCGCACCACACGCGTATCTCCATGATCTGGGACTTCTCCGAGACTGTGAGCTTGATCACGATGCGCCCGCCGCCCACCTTTACTTTCGACGCGAAGTACGCTTCCGCATCGAACATGTTCCCCTCCATCTTCTCCGGGGCAGCGACGCACCTGGCGTCGAAGTGCGATATCGCCCTGAAGCCGGCGTGGTAGGCGAGCCGTGCATCGATGTCGGAGATCAAGAACGTCCTGGCGTCGCTCGGGAGGCTCTGGATGACGAGCATCACGTCATTTAAATTGTCCATGGTGGCGACGACGAGCGGGCACTTGATCCAGACCTCCTTTTTCTCCACGTGCACGGTATGTGGCGTGGCCGTGTAGTCCTTGTAGATGACCGTGGCCCCGACTTGCGATTTCCCGCAGCTCGTTGGCTCGAGGTAGAAATCGACGCCCCGGCTGCTGTTCGGCTCGATCACCGGGATCGAGATCATCTCGTCGTCGATCTGGAACGCGTCCGGGTAGTCGAGGACGACCTTGACGTCGTAAATTGCTGCTGCCGAGTTGTTCCGAACGGCCACCTTGAAGTGCACCTGCCCGCCGACGAAGTCGTATTCCCGCACGACCTCAACGTACTTTTCATCGTGAGCCGATGGCGCCGGCACGGCGGCCTGGGAACTGCCAATCTTGTCTTGCCCCTTCTGCGAGCCCACCGCCATGGCCGGCGGCCGGGCGGTGTCGAGCTTGAATTCCCGCGACCGCAGGTCGATGTACCCCGAGATGTCGCCGCGGGCGATGAGCGATGCGAGGCTTTCCTCGACCGTTTTCTCCGTGATGCCGAGCCGCCGTGCGAGCTCCTCCAGCGAGATGGTCCGGTAGGCAGTGACGATCTGCCCGATTTCCTCCTTGAGGGCGACATCGGTCATGTACTCGCGTTTCTGCGTGAAGACGCCGCGCAAGCGGCCTTGCTTGACCAGCTCGTGCAAGATGCTCCGGATCAGCTCGATGGCCACCTCGATCTCCTCGGCGATTGCCTCGAGGCGGAATTTCTTGTGCTGCTCCGCGTAGTTGTAGACGATGTCCATAAGCTTGCTCTTCGTGTAGACCTTGTTCCCCTTGACCGCGAAGAAGCCGTCGATGTCGCGGGTCTTGAGCAGCGTGGCGAGGTTGTCCTTGATGATCTCGGTATGCACGTCTTGCGCGTCGGAGAAGTCCTTGATGTCGATCTCACCTTGCGTGTTCGCGAGCTGGATGAGCTTGTTCTGTATGAAGGTCGTCGCGTAGTAGAACTTCTTCTGCTTCGAGAACGTGCCCCGCAAGCGCTCGTTGCGGATGATCTCGTACATGAGCTTGAGCGCATGGTCAAGGGTCACGCCCACGTTCTTTGCCAGGGCGTCGACCGAGATGTACCCGCTCGTCTTGACTTGCTCGGAAACGCGGGACTTCAGGCTGGGGTCGATGAACGTGAAGAGCTTGTTTTGCTCGTCGATGATCCCGCCGAGGTTGTAGTCCTTCACGAGCGTCTCGAGCAGCCGCGGGATGTCCGCCTCGTCCATCTTGATGACTCCGCCGATCGTGGAGAAGCTGATCGTGCCGGACGACTTCAACTTGGTGATCAAGCAGTTCGGGCAAAAGTCTTCCCCCTGGATCTTCTTGAGCTTCCCGTCGCAAATTTTCGGCTGCCTGGCGAGCCCGATCTTGGTCGCCTCCTTGAGCACGATTGAGTCGGCCAGGTAGCAGATCATGGGCTGTGCATCGAACGAGTTCCAGCCGCACTTCTCGCAGCGCAAGTAATGCTGGCCCGCGGGGAGCTTGTCGAGGCGCAAGGTGCTTGCGCATTTCGGGCAGCTCGATTGCGGGATGGTCGGGCACGCGCTGTTGAACTTGAGCGCCGTTTCCCTCACGTGCGACGCGCCGCATTTCTGGCACTTGTACTTCTCGTTCGTGATAACGTGGATGCGACAATAGCCCTTCCCGCATCTAGTGCATTGATAATCGTTTTTTGAGAGGGGCGTCGCGCACACGGCGCAGTTCTGCGATACCATGTCTCGTGCCAGCTCGGGGGAGTATGGATCGAATGGAGGCCTTTATAATTATTAGATTCGTCTTATGTTATCTATATTATCACTAGGCCATTGGTTGTCAAGACGCCCACGGCTCGTCCGAGCAGGCCCCGCATCGGGCATAATACGGATCCTTTTTAACGCACGTTTTTATTACGAACAAAATGCCGGCTAGCCCAGGCATACAATGCCACGGCCGACGCATGCACGGGGCCGGCGATCGAAGGTTTATATACGCGGTTGACGATTAATAAACATCGTTTAAATATGATCTCGTGCATCTCCAAGGGAACCCGCGACGAACAATGACGATGGCATTGCCTGGCAACGAAAACGGCCAACCCGACCTGGAACTGGCGAAATCATTCATCGACCTGATAGACAAGGCCGTCGCCAGCGACTTCATCGTCAAGGATATCACCGAGGAGGACAAGGCGAACGACTTCTACAAGTCCTTGAAGTTCACGCTGACCTTCAACCAGATCAAGATACTCTACGAGCGGAAGGTCATCACGCACCTCTTCATCCTGCCGAAGATCCAGTACCTGTTCGGCTTCCGCCCGAAAGAGGGGCTATGCTTGCTCGTCAACAAGAAGGTGCACAAGCACGTGCTCTGCGACGGGCCGCTCGCCGAGCTGAACGAGAAATGCTTCCTGGTCAACAACCTCCAGTTCTTGCTCGTGCAGTCCGACGCGTTCAAGGTCTGGTCGTACGTCCCCGCTTGCCCGTGCGACCAGCGATGCGCGAACACGCCGAAAGCACTGGAGCTGCGCACGAAGCTGTACCTGGAGAAGGACGAGGGGGAGCTGTGACCAACATCTCCCGGACTTAGCGACTTGATTTCTTACACTAATCGAGCTGGTAGGCCGCCCAATTGCCGAATTCTTGCGTTACTTATAGGCCCGCCTTGTCCGCCCACTTCTTCTCCGTGCTGCGCAAGGGCAAGCACGCTTGCCCTCACGAGCGAGTTGCGCATCGGCCCGCCAGCGGATGATGAGCAAATGCTCGATTTATTAGCGGCTAAGTTGCCGGTGGTAGAAAAAGTCAAGGGGATGAAAGGCTTTCGTAATATCCTCGTGCACAAGTATGGCCTCATCGATGATAAGGAGGTATACGTGTTCTTGGAGGAAAACATGGGAGACTTCGCGGAATTCCTCCAATCTGTTCGAGATTTTTTAGGCTCGAATAAAAAGCGGAAAAAATGACGCACCTGCCATGCCGAAAGATCATGGCTGCTTGAAGGTCCGCATGAACACGAAGTCAGGCTGGCCTGGCGCGCCGTCCCACTGGTCGATGTAATAACCATAGCCCTCGTCGCGGCACAGCTTTTCGACCATCAAGAACACATCGCGCTGGGTCTCCACGTTCGCGTCGTCCAGGATCCGCTTTATCTTGTTCATCAACTCGTCGGCGGTGTACGGGACTTTCTCCAGGGGATGGTTCTTGAGCTCCCATTTCAAGTACTTGTAAAATGGTTTGAGCCGCCTGTCGTGGAGGGCGAAGAGGACGTTGAAGAGGCACTCGATCCCGACGTTGGCCTCGAGCCGGGCACCGAGGCCGTGCTCGTCCCGGAAGCACTTGAGTGACCTGTAGAACTGGTTGATGTAAGTATCCAACTGGCGCTCGACGAACCCCTTCACGTGTTCCGGGGGGATGCGCCCTTTCTCGTCGAGGATCCGCTGGATCTCGCCGGTCTTGTCGACCGCGGCCGTGATCCACGCGTAGTCATACCTGCCCCACGCGTCCGGCGATCCCCACGCTGCCTCGTCGCGAAACTGACTCACGGTCTGCGTCATGAGCTCCATGCCCGGGTACTTGTACCGCGGGTACTTGGCCTTGTACTCGTCGATCGTGCCGTCGCGGACGACGAAGCAGACGTCCCAGTCCGAGTGCTCCGAGAACACGCCCTTCCCCAGCGAACCGCCCAGGAAGAAACCGACGATGTTCGGATCGTTCCTCGCTTCCCCGAGCAATGCCTTGTAGATCTCCTCTGAATCTTTTTGGTTCGATTGCTCCACGGCCGAGATCTTGTTACTCGCTTGCGATTCAAGTCCTTTTTTTGCTGGAACGGGGATCTTGGGCGCGGCCACTGGCTTTGTAGTTGCTGCGATCGAGGAGTACACGATCTCCACGGGCTGCCTGGACGCGGACTTAGTAGGTATTTCCATGCGCAGGTACCTTTCCTCCGTTTTCACGTCTATCCCCGCTTCCCGCCACTTGATCTTGCCAAGAACAGGATACTGGCGGAGGATCGAGCGGTAATCTAGCCGCGCGCGGGCGAGCTTCGGCCTAACTAGCCCGACATAGACGATCGGGAGTACCATCAGTGACAAACCAAGGCTCAAGGCGATGATAAAGCTCAGATACACGGCCAGGTAAAGTGGGATGGCTATGATCACGAACAAGACACCCCCGCCCACGAGACCTCCCGACGTGTTGATGCGAGATTCCAAGCGCTTCTGCTCCTTGTAATATCGCTGGAGCTCCTCCTGATGCTGGCGCGATAGCATCGCAAAATGGGTCGGGCACAATCCAGATGAATTGCAGCGGGAGCACAGCGGTTGCAAGCACGCGACGCATTCCAGCGCCCGTCCCGATTGGGTCACGCTCTGCTTGCACGCGGCGCAATGATAGGTGGAATATATGCGGCTCATGACGGGTGATTAACCATCGCCCGATGCTTTATTATTTTGCAGCGCTCGAGGTGTATCCATGGCGGAAAATCCACTGGCTCGGATCGCCGAGCTCGATCCCACGCTGCTGGAGCACGTGAAGGCGCTGCAATCGTTCGCTCTGGATGAAAAAGGCGAATTGCCCAAGAAGGTGAGATTTCTCATCGCGATGGCGCTGGACGCGGCGCACGGCGCGGTGAACGGCGTGAAGTCCCTGGCAATGCAAGCGAAGCGCGAGGGCGCGACGAGAGGCGAGATCATGGAGGCGCTGCGCGTCGCCATGTACGTGGGCGGGGCGGGCTGCGTGTACACGGCCGCGGCGGCGCTGCGCGATCTGGACTTGTAACCGGAAGCGTTCCCTCCGAAGGAATCAAGGTGGTTCACGCTCCGATCCAGGTCGATCCTTGCCTCCTTGTGTCTCGTGCCGGCACGCTCTTGCTTCTTTTGGAAGTGCGTCCTTGGATCCGTCCCGCGTTAGTCGTGGGCAACGAAGAAATATCGTTTCTCCTCGTAGGACGGAGATCGCGAAAAACCCGCCGAAAGCCTTCATGGGCTTTGTATTCCATTTTTAGCATGGATCCCGGATCGAAACGATCGGCGATACGATCCGTGATCCAAGGATACAATAAACGGATTTTAACGAGAAAAAGAGAAAGTGAAAAAATGTGAATAACCCGAGCCGCAAAAGTTGGCTGGGCATTCACTACACACGCGGAGAATTGCTATTGACATTCTTGTTGGAACCCAATAACAACGCGTGATTGATAGGACAATCACGCCATGGTAACTTTACCGCATTCGACCTTTTAAGGTTTTCGCCGAATCTGGAACACTTCGGCGGTCTGCTGGTGTTATTTTCCTTCACGATCCACGGCAAAACTTGCCAAGATTTGTATGGAATTGTTAAACGGATCCGTGGGATAAATGATAAAACAGATCCGTGGGATACATGATAAATCGCTCGGGGGATCGACGGGAAAATCGACCAAAACCCGCCCCCCGTGAGTGCACCATTTTTATCATCCCGTGGAGAGACGGCGGACATTGATGGCAGCTTTTTCAGCCGTTCGCGGTGATGGTATCACAATGATCAAGAAATGGGATATGTTGATGAACAATGTTCATCACACTCGCCTTGGAAGCCCGTGTTACAAGCGCTTTTTGTAGATGCGAGATGCGCCCGTGATCCAGCAAAACTAAACAAGAGCGGATCTTGCTCTATTTTTCCAGTTCCTTCGATTTCTTGAACGCGGCGGCCGATCCTACAAGATCGCCCGTTTCCTCCAGCAAGACGCCGAGGTTGTACCACGCGTCGGCGTGATCCGGCTTGATGGAAGTTGCCTTCCGTAATGCTTGTATTGCATCGCCTCTTTTTTCTTTGCTCGCAAGGGCATTTGCAAGATTGTACCACGCGTCGGGATTCTCATCTTTCAAAGTGATTGCTTTTCGACACGCAGCGATAGCAGCATCTATCTCTCCTAAATCGCTTAAAACACCACCTAATAACACCCACGCATCGACATGATTCCCATCCAGGTTTGTTGCCTTGGTTAGGGCGTCGATTGCAGCGTTATTGTCACCTAACTCGATTTGTATCTTGGCATCGATGAACCATGCCTCTGCATCCGCATACGAGTTTAAAATGTTGTCTATGACCTTAATTGCGTTCTCGGCCTGATTTGCTCGTAACAATACCTCGGCATATCGTTTTGCCATGTCCACGTCTTTGTTTCTCTTGTCGAGGTATTTTTTCATTACTTTGCACGCGGCCTCGTGATCTTCCAGCTTCTCATGAAGCGTGGCGATTTTGAGCGTTATTTCGGCATCTGGTGGTGCATGTTCGAGGTACATAGTGTACGCGTCGATCGAAGCGGTATAATTATGGATCCGCTCTGTGGCTTCTCCCACGATGAACCATGCAATGAAATTTCCCGGGTACATCAATATTGCTTGGTAGGCTGCATGGATCGCATCATGAACGTTTCCGTTTACATGATACCTGGTGGCAAGGTCTGTCCAACCTTCCGTATCGCGAGGTTTAATCTCGACTGGCTGTGTCGTAATGGAAACGCTCGACTTTGCCAAGCCCTTGAAACCGGCAAGTGTTCGTTTCCTTATCGGCATAAAAGATTTGATTAAATAATCAATTATGTTGTGGCTAGGGGGACGTCTAATCCTGGTAACAAAATCCCGTGCTTCCTTGTTCATCTTGTCGAGGGTGAGTACATACTTGTAGATATCCCCTGCTGCCATTATATCTCCGAATACATAAGTTAACCGTGCGAGCATGAGCCACGGGTGAACGATCTTCGGTTCAATGCTTGTAATATACTTGTAAAACTCCCTGGCCTTGCGAAAGTTGCCACATAACTCATTTACCTCTGCCAATTCCAGCCACAATGCCGGCTCCTCTGGAGTGTTCTGGATTGCGGCATCCAAGGCTTCTATTGCGCCTTGCGGGTCTCCCATCGCGATCAGCGCCTTGCCAAGATTGGTGTTCGCGAGGACGTTGTCCGGGCGCAAGCTCACTGCCTTCCTGAATACTTCGACAGCTTCTTTGAATTTTGAAGACCGCATCAATTCAAGGCCACGTTCCAAGATCTCATCCATGTTTACCCTTTTCGCGGCAGCATCAATGCCCTGGAAGTCGTCGTTCGCCACGTTCATCTCCCCACGTTGTCGTTTAATTCATCCTGGTAGAGCGATATTCGTTTAAGTATATGAATGCTCTTATGATTCGCGAGAATAGTTCAAGGTGGAGAATCACATGCCGGGTTGGAAAGAATTTATTGATTGGATGAGACTCAATCTGTCAGAACTCAGTCCTTTTTCAGTCGCCAATGATCCTGTAATTGCTTTTGGGCTCTTTGTTTATAAATCGCGGATTTCCGAGAAAATGGAGAAATTAATTGCCAAGATCTTGAGCGTGTTCCGGATTCCCGAAGATAAAACGACAATGGCCGCTGGATTGCTCGCCAAGGCTCTCGTTAGCAAGGATCCAGAGCCGCTATCCGAGATAAAAGCATGCGCGCCAGGTGCCATTCACGAACGCATCGAGAAGTTTTTCAAGGATGTCATGAAAATTCTCGATTATTTGAAACAGCACGAGGCTGAAGTTCCCGATTTGATCGAAGATTATGGCAACGAGGAAGGACGCTTTCTCATTCGCTCTGGAGTCATCACGTGGGAGCTGCTGGAATCGATGAAAGCCCAGCTCTTGTCCGGTCCAGAAAATGTCCCTGATGCCACGGGACCGAAAGCCGGGGCAGCTCCGACGGAAGAATTACCCGCCAATCTATCCTCCTACGATGAGTATCGGGAAGGGGTGCGATTATATCGAGCGGGAGACCTTGATGGTGGTGTCCGGATGTTCAGGCAATCGACGAAACACGATTCCAAGAACATCAAGGCATTCAAATTGCTCGGGCTCATCCAGCTATCGCGGGGAAAGACAGGAGAAGCAAAGGAATCCTTTTGGAGTGCCGTCCAATGCAGTCCCTTCGATCCCGAGGCATACATAGGTCTCGGCCTGACTTTCCTCAAGGAAGATGACATGGAAGGTTGTACGCGCTGCTTTCACAAGGCCGCACCGCAAACAATCTTTAATATTCGCCCATGGCTGAACATCGGACGATTCTTTTTGCAATGCGCGCAACTCGATACGGCTTGCTTGTGCTTCAAGCAAGCAGTCGCTATCCGGCCGGACGATTCAGATGCAATTGATTGGTTCAAATCGGCTGCGAACGCGATCGGCGACCGAGAGCTCATGCACGAAGCTTTGAATTATGAAAAGCAAGCGAAGGCGGCTCCTCGGGACGAGGACGTTCCTGCAAGGGTCTCGTTATTCGGCCAAGAGTTCGACCTCGCAAGGATGCATGATGATAACTTGCTGGATGACGACATCTGATGACGGATGGCGGCATGGATTAGAAAGAATGATTCATGTTTTATTCTTCTTTATTCATAGACTCGGTCGGCGCAAGGTAGATCAACCTTGATTCTATCGTGATCAACTATCGATCGAGAATTTTTACCGCTTCATTCGAAGGATCTCACCAAGATTCCATGCGTCCAAATACAAACGAGATTTATCTTGGATGGAAGATGATTTTCTCAAATCATTGCTCGGGAACCTATAAATATGCTCCCGCTAACCAGTAGCACGTGTGCTGGCATTCGGATTTCTGATTTTACCGAACATGCTGGCAACGGAGATCTTGTCATGTCAATCAAAGTAGCATTCATGCAGCTATCGTCCTGCTGGGGCTGTCACCAGAGCCTGCTCAACTTGCACCTCGGCTTGCTCCCGGTGCTTCCCGAGCTGGACATCGTGTATTGGCCCGCGGTCGTGGAC
>Ga0172366_10001497_pt1 | contig 18120 bp, 33 predicted proteins | sample LakKivSesite69cm_FD_114533 | JGI IMG/M metagenome (GOLD analysis project Ga0172366, IMG submission 114533) | Sediment microbial communities from Lake Kivu, Rwanda - Sediment site 69cm | ecosystem: Environmental > Aquatic > Freshwater > Lake > Sediment | place: Rwanda: Western Province, Lake... | reverse complement strand
TCATACTTTTCAAAAAGATATGCAAGCAGAATACCAAAGGCAAAAAGCCCCACGAGAGCAAATATCTCGTTATGCAGAAGGGCAAAAAAAAGCGAACTTGCAATCACGGCAGCCGGAACAGGAAAACTCTTCTTGAGTGCGGGGTAAATGATTCCCCGGAATATGACCTCTTCCACAAAAGGGGCCACCACACAACTCAGAAAAAACATCGTGGATAGAATATAAAAAGAGTCTGTCTGCATGTAAACGGAAAGAATCTGCTGCGGCTGGGGGTCCAGTCCCATGTTCTTGAAAAACTTAAAGGAAAGCATGGCAAGAAAGAATAAACATGGCAGGAACAAAAGGTAGGAGTAAAATCCGGTTCTGATCAAAGAAGCGCGAGGCTTTGCCAGAATAGAATTTAGATGTGACCTGAACCTGATAAAAACACAGCAAAGAATTATGATAGTGATGAGAGAGGTGTTAAATATGCTCCACATTATGGCAAAGACCGGTTCAGTGTAAATGGCGGTAAATCTTTCAGCGGCTAGCGATATCAGTGACGAGAAAATGACTATTGCTGCAACTATTCCTGCGGCTATGGGAAGATCCGGAGTTCCATCATTCTCCGATAATTTTAGTCTCTTCATCCAGATATATGCCCCGGAGGTTCATTTCCAGAGTGTGGGGAGATGGTGATGCGGCAAATCCTATTTCAGGTTCAATAATGTCGCCCTGTATGAGCTTCACAAGATGCTGGTTGAATGTCTGCATGCCGGTTTCGGCTGAGGATGCCATTGCGGAATAAAGCTTGTTCATCTTATTTTCCTGGATCAGCTTGGAAATGATGGGGGTCACTATCATTATTTCGCATACCGGGACAAGTCCGGACTGGTCTTTTTTCGGAACAAGTTTCTGACAGACGGTTGCTCTGAGGTGATACCCGACTATCTTCCTTACCTGTTCATGCTGTGAGGAAGGAAAGAAATCAAGTATACGGGCGATGGTTGAAAGGGTATCAACGGTATGGAGTGTCGCAAAAACGAGGTGCCCGGTTTCACAGGCGTTTATGGCGGCCTGAAAAGTGTTGACGTCCCTTAACTCTCCTATCAGAATTATATCCGGATCCTCCCTCAGAACATGTTTCAGCGCCATCGTAAATGAATTTGTATCTATCCCCACCTCCCGCTGGTCAATAACTGACTTATCGTCTTTGTAAAGGTATTCTATGGGGTCTTCTATGGTAACAATGTGCCTTTCCTTCTGCTTGTTGATGTTCTGTATCATGGCGGCAAGGGTCGTTGATTTGCCGCAGCCGGTGGGCCCAGTGACAAGAACTATTCCGTCAGGGAAAAGGGAAATTTCTGACAGGATTTCAGGCAGATGCACCTCGGCAAAGGTGGGTATGGCATCCTTTATCCTCCTGAAAACAAGCCCTGTGTATCCTCTCTGCTGAAAAGCATTTACCCTGTATCTTCCTACCTCCGGATCGTCAAAGGCAAAATCCGCTTCCTTGTTCTCAGTGAATGATTTGAGCTGCCCAGCGGACATGACCTTACCCAGTATTTCGTTGATATTTTCCCTTGTGAACACGCCATCCCAGTCTTCGTAAATGTGCAGTCCTTTCTTGATGCGAAATATGGGTTTTCTGCCGAACTTAATGTGCAGGTCCGAGGCATCCTTTTCCTTCATATATTTAAGTAATCTGATGAAATCCTTCATTTTTCTGTCTTCTCATCCCCGGAAGCCTCTTCCATTACAACCCGGATAGGATCATATTCTTTGCTGTCGGTGGAGACACCAGCTCCATTTATTATTGAATGAGTCTTCCTGGCTAATTTGCATATCAATTCGTACATATTTGCATTCTTATCAAATTTGTCAAGCAATTTAAGATTTTTATTCATTTTTTTGCTCACTGCTTTTCATTTCTTTTCAACTGTTCGCTGTCCTTATTGCACCAGTCTAATTATGGCCATTCTGGAATTATCACCGGTCCTGGGAGACAATTTTATTATGCGGGTGCAACCGCCATTTCTGTCCTGGTATTTTCCAGAAACTTCCCTTACTCTTGCCAGACTGGGTGCATGATTCAGTATAGAATTTATCCGTCGGTAACTCGCCAGGTCGCCTGCCTTGCCAAGGGTTATTATCTTTTCCAGCATCTTCTGTAATTCCCTGGCCTTGACCTCCGTTGTCCTTATCTCCAGGTGCTGGAAAAAACCTATCGCCATGTTTCTCATCAGGGCCTTTCTGTGAGACTTGTTCCTGCCTATTTTTCTTATTTTCTTCTTGTGCCTCATTTTTCCCTCTTATTTTTGGATTCATCGTTCGTTTTCAAACTGAGTCCCATCTTGGCCAGAGCCCTGTCAACTTCATCAATGGATTTCTTGCCCAGATTTCTTATCCCCTCAAGTTCTTCTCTCGGGATGGTAAGCAATTCTTCAAGAGTTCCTATTTTCTTTGAAATAAGTCCGTTCAGAACCCTGGTTGTAAGTTTGAGTTCCGAAATGTTCATTTTCAAATTGACAGAAACCTTCTTCTCTTCTTTCCCTTCGCCCTTCTTTTCCTTTACCTCTTCGCCCACCACCTGTTTTTCCCCTATTATGGAAAAATGTCTATTCATAAGACCCGTCACTTCCCTCAACGCATCTTTCGGGGAAATTGCGCCTGTTGTCCAGACTTCAAGTATAAGCTTCTCATAGTCAACAAACTGCCCGACCCTTGTATTTTCAACATTGAATGATACCTTCCGGACAGGCGAGAAGATGCCGTCTATCAAGATATTGCCTATGGACGGCCGGGATTTCACAAGTTTCATCTTCTCCTGCGATATATATCCTCTGCCCCTCGTAATTTCAATTTGCACTTTAAGGGTTCTGTCAGGCAGAAGCGTGGCGATATGGAGGTCCTTATTAAGAACTTCGGCGCTACTGTCATTTATCAAATCCCCGGCGCAGATCTCTTCCTTCCCGCTTATCTTGAATTCCGGAATAACGTGGGGGAATTCTTTTATGTTAGGTTTCAGGGCAACCTGTTTCAGGTTCATCACTATTTCAACGACATCCTCTTTTACCCCCTTGATGGTGGAGAATTCATGAGACACTCCTTCCACTTTGAGAGCAGTTATCGCGATACCTTCGACGGAAGATAGAAAAACTCTTCGCAGCGAATTGCCAATCGTTGCTCCGTATCCCCTTTCCAGAGGTTCTATGATAATCTTGCCGTAATTATCTCTGTATGTTTCTTTTTCCCATACAACTTTTTCAGGAAATACGAATTCTTTCATCTCTTCATCCCCTTTACCCCGAATAGCACATGGCTTGTGGCATATAGCATATGGTCTTTCTTTTTACTGCCTTCTGCCACTTGCCATTTGCCAATATGTGAGGGGTTATGATTCTTCTCTTTGGCTGTCCTGCTTATTTTGAATAAAGGTTGACTATCAACTGTTCGTTTATCGGCAATGTTACTTCGTCCCTTTCGGGTATCCTTATTATACTCAGACTGAGGTTGTCGTTATCCACCTGCATCCACCCGGGTATTACGTGGGTCTTGTAATCCTCAATACAATTCTTGATCTGTTTTGAGTACTTGCTGTTTGGATGCAGCTGTATTATATCCCCGCTTCTGACGATATGTCCCGGCCTATCCACTCTCCTGCCGTTGACCCTGATTTCACCGTGGTTTATCATGTGTCTTGCCATTCTTCTTGAGTAGACCCAGTTTGCCCTGAAAATCGTATTATCCAGACGGCTTTCAAGCAACTTGAGCAGATTTTCTCCTGTTATTCCTTGCAGTTTTTTGGCCATGTCAAAGTACCTGCGGAATTGTCTTTCGAGAACGCCGTAGTAAATCTTAACCTTGTTTTTTTCCATCAACTGCACTCCGTATTCAGATCTTTTTTTCCTTTTGATGAACGATCCCCTCTTCTTTTTCTTGCTGTCACGCGGGTCAATAGCACACTTGACGGTCTCGCATCTTTTTCCTTTCAGGTAAAGCTTGGTGCCGTACTTTCTGCATATCTTGCATACCGGCTTGGTAATCTTCGTCATTTTCAATCTCCCCTTTTATACTTTTCTGCGCCTCGGAGGTCTGCAGCCATTATGAGGAATAGGCGTTATATCCTTTATGGAAATCACGTTAAGCCCTGCGCCCTGTAACGCTCTGATGGCTGTTTCTCTCCCCGAACCAGGACCTTTGACAAGAACATCCACTTCTTTCATATTAAAGGTCATCTGGGCCTTCCTGGCAATGTTCTCTGCCACCAGTTGAGCCGCAAAGGGAGTACCCTTTCTGGTTCCCTTGAATCCGGCAGTTCCACCGCTGCCCCATAAGAGAACTCTTCCGTTTGAGTCTGTTATGGTAACCACCGTGTTGTTAAAAGTGGCCTTTATGTGAGCAACACCTTTAAGAATATCAACGCTTTTCTTTTTCTTTTTTACGTATTTTTTTTCGTTCTCTGCCATTTTTCATCCTTGTTTTTTTGTTTCTTCTTCTTTTGTCTTGAGGGCTTTCCTTGCGGTCTTGTCCCTTATAACTCCCACGGTCTTCTTGGGACCTTTTCTTGTCCTGGCGTTGGACCTGGTTCTCTGCCCCCTTACGGGCAGAGAAAGACGATGTCTTATCCCCCTGTACGAGTTTATTTCTATCAATCTTCGTATATTTTCCGCCAATTCTTTCTTCAGGTCTCCCTCTACGGGTATGTTCTTCTGCAGGAAAGAAGCGATCTTGCCAAGTTCCTCTTCATTTAAATCCTTAACCCTCTTGTTCCCGTCAATCTTTGTGTGAAGAATTATCTTCCTCGCCAGCGTTCGTCCCACTCCGTAGATATACGTCAGGGATATCTCCAGTTTCTTGTTATCAGGTATCTCTACTCCGAGTATTCTTGCCATTTGCCATCTTCTCCTTTATTCCGTTTTAAAACAGTCATAACCAACTGATGATGACTCTCCCAAAAACACCATTCACTTGCCACCAATCACTCTCTTTTACCCCTGCCTCTGTTTATGCTTCGGCCCTTTCTGGGGATTGCTGCATATGACCCTTACCTCTCCTTTTCTTCTTATTATTTTGCACTTGGGACATATTTTTTTTACCGAAGCTCTAACTTTCATTTTTATCACCTCTATCTGTCATTTTAGATTTTGAACTTTCTTGTCTTTCCGCAGCATCCCTATAGCCTTTTTGTAATCCTGCCTCTTGTCAGGTCATACGGAGATAGCTCAACAAGGACTTTGTCTCCCGGTATTATCTTAATATAATACATCCTCATCTTCCCGCATAGATATGCCGTTATAACATGGCTATTTTCAAGTTCCACCAGGAAGGCGGTACCAGGTAATGCTTTTGTAATCTTGCCCTGAACCTTGATCTTTTCTTCTTTGTTGTTCATGATAAAACTCAGGCTGTCAGTATTTCCGGTCCCTGCCTCCCCACCAGGACACAGTTTTCGTAGTGCGCGGAATACCCCCCGTCCTTGGTAACCACGGTCCATCCATCATCAAGAATTCTGACGGCTGCTTTATGCTGGTTGATCATCGGCTCTATGGCAAGGATCATGTTCTCCCTCAGAATTGCTCCTGTTCCGGGTATCCCGAAATTTGGTATTTCGGGATACTCATGCAGGTTCTTGCCTATCCCGTGCCCTGCAAATTCTTTTACCACAGAAAAGCTATTTTCTTCCACAAAGTTTTCTATTGCGGCGCCTATGTCTCCTATTCGCTTTTCAGGCAAAACCATTGCAACGCCGGCTTCAAACGATCTTCTTGTGACCTCTATGAGTTTCCTGTGGATACTCTTGATCTCCCCCACGGGAAAAGTGTCGGCACAGTCACCACAATAGCCCTTATATATGACTCCTATATCAATGGAAACAATATCGCCTTCTTTCAAAACCCTCTTCCTGGATGGGATGCCGTGGACAACTTCTTCGTTCACCGATACACACAAATCCGCAGGGTAACCGTTGTAATTCCTGAAAGCCGAGACCACCCTGTTTTCCCTTATAAGTTCTTCCCCTCTCTTTTCTATGTCATACGTTGTCATGCCGGCTTCTACCATCTTTCCCAGCGCCACAAGTATTCTCTTGCATATTGTGCAGGCTATCTTGATTCTGGCGATTTCTTCGCTGTTTTTCGCTACCATTTGGTAATCTTTCTTATTTCAGAGATGGTATCTTCAAGCTTTCCGTCCCCGGGGACAACATAGAGTATTTCTTTATTCTTATAGTACTCTATCAAAGGAGCGGTTAACTGCCGGTAAACCTCCAGTCTCCTTCTTATGATCTCCTCACGGTCATCAGACCTCTGGACAAGGTTACCCCCGCAAAAGTCGCATATCCCTTCTTTCAGCGGTGGAAGGTTTACCAGATGATATATTTTCCCACAGCGTTCGCATACTCTTCTCAACGAAAGCCTTTCCACGAGAAAATCGTCATCAGCGCTCAGGTAAATTACCCTTGTATCATCAGCGTTGTCAATCATGCTGTCAAGCATCTCCGCCTGAGATATGGTTCTGGGAAAACCGTCTATTATGAATCCCTTTTCACACAGCGGTTCTGCCAGTTTTTCCTCCACCATCTTCATAACAATTTTATCGGGAACAAGTTCTCCCTTTTCCATGTATTTCTTCGCATTCAAGCCCGCTTCGGTCTCATTCTTGAGATGTTCCCTCAACAAATCGCCGGAAGAAATCAGCGGCAATCCCCAGATTACGGAAAGACGGCTTCCAACAGTACCCTTTCCCGCACCGGGAGGGCCCAGCATAATCAGTTCTTTTTTCATTACCGGCCTTTCGCCCTTTTGATAAAACCCTGGTAATGCCTGACAAGCAAATGGGACTCGATCTGCCTTAACGTTTCAAGCAGTACGGAGACAATGATCAATAGACCTATCCCCCCGAAAAGATTGGCCACAATATAGGGGATCCTCCTGTAGAAAAGCATGATGAGATAGGGCAAAAGCGCTATGCTTGTCAGCATCAACGAACCGGGCAAAGTGAGCCGGTTAAGAATTCTTTCCAGATATACGGCCGTTGACTTGCCGGGTCGTATTCCCTGTACAAAACCTCCGTATTTCTTGAGGTCATCCGAAACATTGTCGGGATTGAAAATGATGCTTGCATAAAAATAGCAGAAAAATATGGTGAGCAGTGCATAAAGGACCATTCCCACGCCTCTTGTCGGGGAAATGAAACCGGCAATATTCTGCAATATGCGGCTCGTGGAAAAAGCCAGAAAGGTGGCCGGGAAAGTCAGTATGGAGATGGCAAATATAAGCGGTATGACTCCCCCCTGATTGAGTTTTATGGGAAGATAGGTAGTCTGTCCGCCATAGATTTTTCTGCCCACGACTCTCTTGGCATATTGTATGGGAATTCTTCTCTCGCTCTCGTTTATCACAATGGCAAAACCAACAACAACGAATATCAGAACAAGCATGATGATAACGGCCAGAAAACTTATTTCCCCGGCAGATACCAGTTGAACAACCCTGTGGAACGCCACAGGCATTCGTGAAAGGATACTCGCCGTTATTATGAGAGAGATACCGTTCCCTATGCCCTTTTCCGTTATCTGTTCGCCAAGCCACATGAGAAATATCGTGCCCGTGGTCAGTGTTATTATCGTGGTCGCTCTGAAAATCCACCCGGGATTTGGAACCACGACAATTTCACCGAAATGTGCGGGATTCTCAAGCCACATACTGATAGCAGCCCCCTGGAATACGCACAGCCCTACCGTTCCCATGCGGGTAATCTGCGTGAGTTTTCTTCTCCCTTCAACACCGCTTCTTCTGAGATTATCAAAATATGGGATAATGGAAGTCAGCAATTCCAGAATGATTGAAACACTTATATAAGGCATTATGCCCAGGGCAAAAATCGTGGCATTACTCAATGCACCCCCGGCAAAAAGGTCGGCAATGCCAAGAAGAGTGTTCGGAAACTGTTCAAAGAACTTTGACAGCGCTCTTCCGTCTATTCCCGGAGAAGGGACATAACAACCCAATCGATAAACCGTCAGAAGCAATATTGACAGTATGATTCTTCTTCTCAGGTCAGGGACCTTAAAACTGTCTCTGAATCCATCTAACATTTTTCATTCCCCTGCACAGGTTGGAGCTTTATCGCCTTACCCCCAGTTTTTTCTATTATCTCTTTTGCTCTGGAAGAAAACGAATGAGCATGGATTTCCATCTTTTTTTTCATAGCGCCTTCCCCAAGGATTTTGACATTTTCTGCCTTCTTTATCAGCCCTCTGTTTTTCAGAAGTTCCGGTGTTACGATATCATTTTCCTTAAAAACCCCGTCTATATTCCCAAGATTGACTATCTCTGTATATGACTTCTTGATATGGGTGAACCCTCGCTTGGGAAGTCTCCTGACCAGCGGCATCTGCCCACCTTCAAAATTGTAGGAAAGACTGAATCCTTTCCTTGCTTTATGTCCCTTATGACCGCGAGTGGAAGTCCCACCGTGCCCTGAAGAGTTTCCACGGCCCACCCTCTTCCGGGAACGCGTCGCGCCCAAAGGCGCTTTAATATCATGTAACTTCATTTCTCTCTCCCTCTCCGACATTTCTCAGTTTCAATAATGCCTTCACCGTGGCATTTATTACATTCAAAGGATTCGTTGAGCCGAGGCATTTACAGGTAATGTCAGTTATCCCGCTCACTTCAAAAAATGCGCGCATGGTCTTACCGGCGACCATACCGTGTCCCCTGACAGCAGGCTTGAGCACAACCACTGAAGCGCCTGACTTTGCTCTTACATCGTAAGGTATTGTGGTTTCCTTGAGAGGTATCATTATCATATTCTTCTTGGCCTTCTCTATCGCTTTCCGTATTGCCTCCGGAACCTCGCCCGCCTTCCCTATTGCATATCCGACATTGCCCTTGCCGTCACCCACAACAACAAGTGCCCTGAAATTCAGATTCTTGCCGCCCTTTGTAACCTTGGTTACACGTCTTATCTCCACGACAACCTGTTTTTCCTCTTTCTCTTCGAGCAGTTGTTTTTCCATTAAAATTTCAGTCCTCCTTCTCTCGCGGCATCGGCGAGGGCTTTTATCCTTCCCGTATATCTGTAACCGCTCCTGTCAAAAACAACTTTCGTAACCCCCATTTGAGAAGCCTTCTTTGCGAGAAGTTCCCCGACCTGTCTTGCCCCCGCGGTGTTATATCCCCTGACCTTCTCTCCCTTCTGTCCTTTGATTTCCGGGGATAATCCGGACACGGTTGTCAGAACCTTGCCAGGCGATTCCTCGTCAACAACCAGAGAGACATAGATATATCTGTTGCTCTTAAAAATAACAACCCTGGGAGCATCTTTTCTGCCGAATATCTTTTTCCTGACTCTGAGGTGTCTCTTCTGCCTTCTTTCTTCCCTTGTCTTTGTCATTGCGCAGCTCCCGCTCCGGCACCGGTCTTGCCGGCCTTGTGTCTTACGTATTCTCCCCTGTACCTTATCCCTTTGCCCTTGTAGGGTTCAGGAGGACAGATTGCCCTTATAACAGCGGCATAATTTCCAACCTGCTGTTTCTCCGTGCCCCTTATGAAGATGATCGTATTTTTCAGAACCTCAATCTCTATTCCTTTTGGAATGTCAAGTTCCACCGGAATTGAAAAGCCCACGGACAAGAGCAGTTTGTTCCCCTTGACCTCGCCTTTATATCCCACGCCATGTATCTCAAGTATTTTTTCAAATCCTTCCTTTACACCTCTAATCGTGTTCAATATCAGTTTTCTCAGCAACCCTCTCAAAGCTTCTGTCTTCCTGTATAATTTTCTGTCATCTTCGGATACCAGATTTTTCACGGCTATCATGCCGCCATCAATTGAAACTTCAAGATTTGGAAAAATCTCCTGCTCCAGCTTACCCTTGCTGCCTTCAAAAAGAATCTTCCCTTCTTTCTGCGCAACTTTTACGCCCTCCCGTATCTCAACGGGTTTCTTCCCAAGTCTAGCCATTTTCGTCCCTCACCATACCTGAAAAAGAAGTTCTCCACCCACTCCCTGTTCTCTCGCCTTCTTGTTACTCAGCACTCCCCTTGACGTTGACAGTACCGCTATCCCGGCTCCGCTTTTAATTTCCGGTATCTGATTCCTGTCCACGTATATCCTGCTTCCGGGTTTGCTTATCTTTTTTATTTCGGTTATTGCCTTGCTGGTTTCTGAATAATACTTCAGAAATACTTTCAGATAACGCTTTTTGCCTTCCTCGGTGGTTTCGTAATCCTTTATGAAACCCTCTTCTTTCAGAACCTTCAATATCTCTTGCTTGAATTTGCTGTGGGGGACAAGCACATAATTCCTGTTAATCATATTCCCGTTCCTTATCCTGGTAATCATGTCGGACACAGTGTCAGTCATCGTCATTTTGGCCTCCTACCAACTTGCTTTTCTGACTCCCGGGATTTCCCCTTTTGATGCAAGCTCCCTGAAACATATCCTGCATATCCCGAATTTTCTGTAGTAAGCCCTCGGCCGGCCGCATTTCCAACACCTGTTCCTTTTTCTTACTGCGAACTTGGGCTCCTTTTTCATCTTTTCAAAAAAACATTTTCTCGCCAATTTATTCCTCCCTTATAGGAAGTCCCATCCGTTTCAGAAATGTAATCGTTTCCTTCCCGGTTTTTGCCGTTGTGGAAATGGTTACGTTCATCCCCTTCACCTTATATATTGAATTATAATCAACCTCCGGGAAAATAACCTGTTCCCTGACACCTATGGTGTAACCGCCCTTTCCGTCGGTGGAACTGGCAGGTAATCCATTGAAATCCCTCACCCTGGGCAGAGCAACAGTTACCATTCTGTCGACAAATTCGTACATCCTGTTACCGCGCAGTGTTACCGTAACCCCACAGATATCTCCTTTTCTCAAATTGAAGCCGGCAATAGACTTCCGGCTTCTTGTAATAACCGGTTTCTGGCCTGAGATAAGCGCCATTTCCCTCTGGGTGGCTTCAATCACTTTCGCATCTTTGTTATCTTTACCTATGCCCGTATTCAAAACGACCTTCACAAGACGCGGAACCTGATGGGGATTTTTATACCCGGATGTCTTCATGAGTTCGGGCACGACTTTTTCCCTGTAATGTATTTTCAGCCTCGGTTCCATTTCACCTTACCTCTGCAATTTCATTGCATTTTTTGCAATACCTGACTTTTGAGCCATCCTGGAGAGTTTTTCCTTTCAATACCGTCCTCTTTGTACACTTCATGCAGAAATACATGACATTTGCAATTGAAACGGGTTTTTCCATCTGAGTAATGCCACCCTGCCTGTCAATGGCTTTCGGTCTTGAGTGTTTCCGCACAAAATTTATGCCCTCGACAAGAATTCTGCCTTTCTCCGGCAAAACCTGTATGACTCTTCCTTTCTTGCCTCTATCCTTTCCTTTTACAACCTGAACAAAATCTCCTTTCCTTAACCTGCATTTCATTTATAGCACCTCCGGCGCCAGAGAAATGATCTTCGTGAAATTATTATCGCGCAGTTCCCGGGGAACAGGGCCAAAAACTCTCGTGCCTCTCGGATTTTTTTCCTCATCTATTATCACGGCACAGTTATGGTCAAATCTTATTAATGTCCCATCGCGCCTTTTTATCGGTTTCACCGTTCTTACCACAACTGCCTTGACCTTTTCTTTCTTCTTAACAATACCATCGGGTATCGCATCTTTCACGCTGGCAACGATAATATCACCCACTCCAGCGTATTTCCTTCCGGAATGTCCCGGAATTCCTATAACCATTATTTTCTTTGCTCCGGTATTATCTGCCACTGTCAATACCGTCCTCAGCTGTACCATTTTCCTCAATTTCTCCTTTCTCGATAACCTCTTCTATCCTCCATCTCTTGCACTTGCTCAACGGTCTGCACTTGACAATCCTTACCATGTCGCCACTACCTGAGATGTTTGACTCATCGTGCGCCATGACTCTTTTCCGATTCCGTATGAATTTCTTGTAGAATGGATGCTGTATCCTGCCTTCTATCAGCACCGTCCTCGATTTATCCATCTTGCTGCCAAGAACTCTGCCGATTTTCTCAACCCTGATTGCTTTTTTTTGCCCTTTCTTCTCCCGTTCGTCTTGCATTTTTCTCTCCAATAAGCGTCTTGAGTATACTTATCTCCCTTCTCTTTGCCTTTATTACAGAAAAATTCTTTAATTGCCCTATGTGCAACTGGTGTTTCAGTTTATACAGCTGATTTTCCGTCTCCGATATTCTGGAATTAATTTCATCAACTGTTGATTCACGCAGTTTGTTGATTTCGTCCTTTTTCATTTTTCAACTCTCTTCCGTTCTCGCTGTACTTACAAGCCTTCTCACTATCTTCGTCTTGTAGGGTATCTTGTGGGATGCCCGCCTCAGCGCTTCCACCGCCAGATCCTCTGTTGTACCCGCAATTTCAAACATTATCTTGCCCGGTAAAACGACGGCAACCCAGTGAGAGACGTCGGCCTTTCCCTTGCCCATGCGTGTTTCAGCAGGCTTTTTTGTTACCGGTTTATCTGGAAAAACCCTTATCCACAGTTTCCCGCGGGACTTGAGATGATGCGTAATCGCAATTCTTCCTGCTTCAATCTGCGAATTAGTCACCCATCCCGGGACTATCATCTGCAGACCGTAGTCTCCATAGAACAGGGTGCTACCCCTGGTAGCCCTGCCTTTCATTCTTCCTCGCTGTGCTTTTCTGTACTTAACCCTTTTTGGCATCAACGGCATCGTTTTTCTCCTTCTTCTTCTCCTCCAGGACTTCTCCAAGATAAATCCATACCTTCAGACCAACGGTTCCCGACCTGGAAAATGCCGTGGAAACCGCATAGTCTATCCTTGCCCGAAGAGTATGCAGGGGAACCTTGCCTTCCATATATTGCTCCGACCTGGATATTTCCCTGCCGCCTATCCGACCGCTGATTCTCACCTTGACCCCCAGGGCCCCGGACTGCAATGCCAGCGCCATGACTTTTTTGATAGCCTGCCGATGCCGCATTCTCTTTTCCAGCTGCATGGCGATAGAATCTGCAAGAAATTGTGCACTCTGTCCCGGGGGATTCACCTCAAAAACATCTATGCTCACCTGTTTGTTGAAAAACTTATACAGTTCATCCCGCACCAGGTCAATCTCGGAACCTCTTCTTCCAAGCACAACCCCCGGTCTTGTTGTGTATATCTTTATTATCAGTTTGTCCTTTATTTTTTCTATGTCAATCTTGCTTATCGTGCCTCGAGGGAATCTTTCTTTTAAATATTTTCTTATATATACGTCTTCCTTAAGCAGTTCCTTAAATTCCTTCTTTCCTGCAAACCAGTTGCCTTTCCATCCCTCGATAATTCCCAGCCTCATGCTTAGAGGATTAACCTTTTGTCCCATTTTTCTCTGGTCTCCGTTGAAGTTCTTCAAGGATAACGGTAATATGACTGGTTCTTTTTCTCACCATCACAGCCCGCCCCATCGTTGCAGAGCGATATCTTTTCAATACAGGCCCTCCATCCACCGTGATACTCTTAATCATCCACTCCACGGCTGGTGATTTCTGTGAGGCATTTCTTAACGCAGAACTTATGGTCTTTTCAATAACTCCATTTCCTCTTTTTGTCAAATTCCTCACTATGCCCAGAGATTCCTGAACCTCTTTTCCAGTCAATAATTTAGCTATTACCCTCAGTTTCCTCGGGCTCTGCCTCACATACCTCGCTCTTGCAAATACTTCCATTTACTCCTCTCTTTTCCTCGAAACAACAGTGCGGTCAACCCGATTTCCTCTCGCAGGGAAATCTGCACTTACGTTTTTTCTTTTGTCCTTTCGGTATGACTGCCATGCCCTCTGAATGTTCTTGTTGGTGCGAACTCGCCGAATTTGTGACCCACCATATTCTCGGTCACATATACGTTTATAAACATCCTGCCGTTGTGAACACCGAAGGTGTATCCCACAAATTCAGGTATTACAACCGACGATCTTGACCATGTCTTGATGATGTCTTTCTTACCGCTATTCCTGTTTTTCTCCATCTTCTTCAACAATTTTGTATCGACATACGGCCCTTTTTTCTTTGATCTCATTATATTCTCCGGCTTCCCTATTTCCGTTTCTGCAATATTTTTCTATCAGAAGGTTTATTTCTCTTCCTCGTTTTATATCCCTTCGTGGGCATACCCCATGGACTCTGGGAAAGATGTCCCTTGCTCCTGCCTTCGCCGCCGCCGTGAGGGTGGTCGACCGGATTCATCGCCACGCCCCGGACAACAGGCCTTCTGCCCAGCCATCTGGTTCTTCCCGCCTTGCCTATGGATACATATTTGAACTCGGCGTTGCTGACCTGACCTACGGTAGCCATGCAATCAATGTCAAAAAGCCGCACTTCCCCGGAAGGCAGTCTTATCTGTGCATGCTGGTCGCTTTTCACCATTACATCGGCGAGAGTTCCAGCGGACCGTACAAATTTACCGCCCATTCCTGGTATGAGTTCAATATTGTATACCTGAACACCTTCCGGAATTTTCCTCAGTGGTAGTCGATGTCCAGGTTTTATATCCGCATCTTCACCGCATTTTATGAGATCCCCGGCCTTCAAGCCCGCAGGGGCAACAATATAATTCTTCACGCCGTCATTATAAACAACGAGGGCTATTCTTGCGGAGCGATTGGGGTCATACTCTATACTGACAACCCTGCCCGATTCCCCAATCCTGCCTCTGAAATCTATAACCCTGTATAGCCTCTTATGGCCACCGCCTCTGTGTCTTGTGGTAATCTTGCCCTGATTATTTCTCCCGCCGGTTTTCCTTAATCCAAAAACGAGATTTCTCTCCGGTTTTCTTCGGGTAATATCGGAAAAATCCTGCAATATGGCATGCCGTTGCCCCGGCGTCACAGGCTTCAGTTTACGTAATGGCAATTTTTTCTCCCTCCTTCAATGTGACAACCGCCTTCTTGTATCCGGGTCTGTAACCTTTTATCCTGAACTTGTAATTCTTTTCCTTCCTTGGCATATTCAACACGTTTATTTTATCAACCCTTACGTTGTAAATCCCTTCAATGGCTTTCTTGATGCTGGCCTTGCCAGCTTTCTTGTCAACGCAAAAGGTATATTTATTTCCTTCAATTGCTGCGTTTGACTTCTCAGTAACAATGGGAAATTTTACTATTTTAAATTGTTCGCCCGCCATTCTCTTCTCCCAGATATCCCTTTATGGTGCCGAAAACATCCTTTTCCGCAATCACCCTGTCAGATCTGAGAATCTCGTAAGCATTCAACTTATTTGAGAAATCATATGTGACCAGATTCATATTTCTCAGCGACTTGATTAAATTCATATTATTCTGTTTATCGTTTGAGAAGATAAAAAGAATTTTTTCTTTTTCGTAACCTGTCTTTTTCAGGAAATCCACAAACACCCTTGTCCTGGGATTCTCCATCTTTTCAGGCGCGAAAAGTGCGAATCTGTCTTCCTGCATCTTGTCTTTCAGGACTTCTCTCAATGCGCTTTTCTTGACCTTTTTCGGCAGAGACTGACTGTAATCCCTGGGCCTCGGACCAAAGACGATCCCACCGTGTCTCCATAGGGGCGTCCTGCTTGACCCGACCCTCGCCCGTCCGGTGCCTTTCTGTCTCCATGGTTTTTTACCGCTCCCGGAAACCTCTCCCCTTGTCTTGGAAGACGAGGTACCCTGCCGTCTGTTTGCCATATAGGCATTAACATAATAATAGATCACATCTCTGTTCAGGGGTTTGCTGATTAGCGCTTCCGGCAAGGATTCCTCGGCAATCACTTTGCCTGACATGTCGTAGACATTTATCTTTTTTTTCATTTTTTTAACGCCTTTCTGACAACTATGTATCCGTTTGAGGAGCCCGGAATCGCGCCTTTCAGCATGAGAAGATTCTCTTCGGGGATAACCTTGACCACGAGGAGATTCTGAACCGTGACTCTTTCATCGCCCATATGCCCCGCCATACGCTTTCCCTTGAAGACTCTCGAAGGGGTGGTTCCCCCTATTGAACCCGGAGCCCTGTGAGACATGGAACCGTGTGTCGCCGCTCCTCCGCTGAATTTATGCCTCTTCACAACGCCCTGAAAACCTTTGCCTATAGACCTGCCTGTGACATCAACGTACTCTCCTTCCTTGAATATATCCACGGTAAGTCGTTGACCTATGGTAAAACCATCGATATCCTTATCGTTATTAAGACGAATTTCCTTCAGAATTTTCAGGGCGGGAAGCTCCCTTTTCTTAAAATATCCCGTTCCGGGTTTATTCAGTTTCTTTTCAGATATCTCTTCAAATCCAAGCTGAACCGCCGTATAACCGTCGTTCTTTTCCTTTTTTATATCAGTCACATAGCATGGCCCTGTTCTTATTATCACGACCGGTAGAATTCTGCCATCCTGGTCAACAAACATCTGGCTCATGCCCATTTTCCTGCCTATCAACCCTATCCTCATTCTTCATCTCCTCTGCATAACCCCCGCCTGAAGCCCTCATTATCAGCTGAGTTTCATCTCGACTTCCACACCGGCAGGTAAATTCAACCTGCTAAGAGAATCCACGGTTCTTGCAGTCGGTTCTATCACATCTATTACTCTTTTATGAACCTTTATTTGAAACTGCTCCCTGCTTTTCTTGTTCACGTGTGGTGAACGCAAAACGGTATATACTTCTCTCCTGGTTGGAAGAGGAACAGGCCCGGATATCTTAACGCCTGTTTTCTTCAACATCTCTACTATGTCTTTTGCGGACTGGTCCAGCAATCTGTTGTCGAAAGCTTTAAGTTTAATTCGCATTCTTTTTCTTTCCATGGTTCCTTCTTTTTATCAATCCATACTGTTTACCCGGATTTTGTATCGAATAAACGCAAAATGCTTATTATAGCACAAAAAAAATAATGTGCAACAAAATTTCTTCACTTCAGTATTTCTGTTACTGCGCCGGCGCCCACGGTTTTTCCGCCTTCCCTTACCGCAAAACGCTGCCCCTTTTCAAGCGCAACCGGATATATGAGTTCCACTTCCATCTCTACGTTGTCACCAGGCATCACCATCTCCACCCCTTCGGGAAGCTTTATCTGCCCGGTTACATCCGTGGTCCTCATGTAGAACTGCGGACGGTATCCGCTGAAAAACGCCTTGTGCCTGCCTCCTTCCTCCTTCTTCAGTACGTATACCTGCGCCCTGTATCTGGTGTGTGGCGTTATACTCCCGGGAGCCGCTACCACCATGCCTCGCTCCGCCTCGTCCTTCTCCACCCCCCTCAACAGTATCCCCACATTATCACCGGCTATACCTTCATCCAGCTCCTTCCTGAACATCTCTATACCGGTCACAACCGTCTTCTTCACCTCATGAGACAACCCTATCATCTCTACCGCATCCCCAACCTTTACCTTCCCACGCTCTATCCTCCCGGTAGAAACCGTACCACGTCCAGTTATTGAAAATACGTCCTCTATCGCCATCAGAAACGGCTGGTCAACAGGCCGCGGTGGCTCAGGTATGTAATTGTCAACCGCGTCCATCAATTCGTGAATGCTCCCGCACTTCGGACAATCCCGCTTACCGCAACCACACTCTATGCACTGCAACGCGCTACCCTTAACTATCGGTATCTTGTCCCCGGGAAATCCGTACTTGGTCAGCAGCTCACGTAACTCCAGCTCAACCAGCTCAACCAGCTCCTTGTCAGCCAGCTGATCCATCTTGTTCATGTATACCACCATCGCAGGTACTTCCACCTGGTGCGTAAGCAGTATGTGCTCCCGGGTCTGCGGCATCGGCCCGTCAGGCGCGCTTACCACCAGTATCGCCCCGTCCATCTGCGCCGCCCCGGTTATCATGTTCTTGATGTAGTCCGCATGACCAGGACAGTCTATGTGCGCATAATGACGCTTACCAGTCTCGTATTCTATGTGCGATATGTTGATTGTCAATCCCCGCTCCTTCTCCTCAGGCGCCTTGTCTATCTCTTCGTACTTGGTGTACTTGGCTCCCCCAACCGTACCCAGCACCAGCGTTATTGCACTGGTCAACGTCGTCTTACCGTGGTCTACGTGCCCTATCGTCCCTATGTTTACATGCGGTTTCGTCCTTACAAATTTCTCCTTCGCCATTTTCTTTCTCCTTTACCC
>Ga0172366_10001492_pt1 | contig 18133 bp, 22 predicted proteins | sample LakKivSesite69cm_FD_114533 | JGI IMG/M metagenome (GOLD analysis project Ga0172366, IMG submission 114533) | Sediment microbial communities from Lake Kivu, Rwanda - Sediment site 69cm | ecosystem: Environmental > Aquatic > Freshwater > Lake > Sediment | place: Rwanda: Western Province, Lake... | reverse complement strand
CGTATATTTTCAAGCCTATGTAAGCATTCTGGACGAGGTAATAGCCACTGGAAGCGTAGTGGTCCTCGAAGACGAGGTCGACAAACTGACCTGTGGCATGATGCCGAACGAAACGTGGACCCATATACGTCACAAGCCGTACAGTCTTGTTTGGATAGGCCCAACGTTCGTAATCTCTCTCTCGCCTATAGGACGGCTCCACAGACGCTTCAGAAAGAGGCTCAGTCTGTCCAGTTTCCGCCACGGTCTCGTTTTGAGGATTACCATCAGTCTCAGTAGAGTTCGAAGGGTTAGAACCAGAGTTCAAAACCGTGGCAAACCCATTCAAAGTTATGCCAAAAGACGGCGAAGCCTGCATAACAAAAGCCGAAGTCAATACAACAGCGATAACAAATATGCATAAAAGATGTCTCCTTCCAAACTGCATCTTCTCTTTTACCTCCCTTTAAGTTCGGGGTCATCGCCCCTATCGCATCCATCCAAAATTCAAGGGGGGAAAGTAGATGGACATCTTCACCCCGAAAAATAATGAGTTAATTAAATAGAAAAATTTCATTTACATTAAACATGCAGAATCTTTATACCTTAAATTACTTTTTTTTTAAAAAAAAAGTACCATCTTCAAAGATTTTTTCAAGATATTATTTTTATGTATATCTAGACATTTATTACGCAAAATGATTATGGATAATTATCCATAATGATTAGCACATTATTATACACTCTCACTTTTAAAGAGGTGAGACAAAAAAAGACTTTATGAGACTATTCGAGACACTTTTAGCCGCAAACAAAACAGGATTCAAGCTCTGAAATTAAAAATAAACTTAAACAAGTTTCTCTATGAAGGGGTGAGGGTAGAGGTATCGAAGATAGATAGGGAAAGCGACTATCTCTATTTTTAGGCTGGCTAAAAATTTTAAAGATGCGTCGGGAAACGCGTCTTTGTTTGGACTTCGGGAGGAGGTAGAACTGGTTTTTCCTTAGGCTTTCCAAGGGCCTCTGTTTGTGGACATTGATCGTAGGGTACTCTATAGGCACGTCCGATCCTGTGAGCGTATGGAATTGTGTACTCCCAAACTATCTCTCCTTCCATAGTTACCTCGAATATTCTACATCCATCTGCTTCACATATTAGGGTATTACCGTTAGGAAGACGCTGAACAGATGATCTAAATTTGCTGAAGAACTTCTCGCCGTTTTCATACTTCCAGATTATTCTTTCACGGGGGGGGTCTATCTCAAGAACATAGGATTCGCCTGTATGTTTCAGACTCTTTAAGGGCATGGTGGATGAACCGTTGTCGAAGACCAATATGTTGCCAGCACCGGGCAAGCCCTTCTCTACCATGTAAGGTTCATGCTGACCCTGCAGTCCACCGTGATAGTCGCCTCTATATTTCCAGACGACTTCCTTGGTTTCTCTGTCTACGAGTAATATAGTGTCAAGGCTTCGTGGGCTAATTAATACGTTGCCTGGTTTGAACCTTTCATCTCCCGCATCGTAATGTCTATTCTCTGGAAGCGCTTGCACAGTATTCGTATGCATCCAGTCAATGCTGCAAAGCGGGTTGTACCAGTTAAGGTCAAGGTGTTCATGTCCATGCCACTCCCAAACTATCTCCTTCTTCGGGGTGACTTCGAGCACCGCATCCGAGAGTATGATCTTCCTCCTTTCCAGATCTTTTACCTTCTCAAGATATTCCTGAGGAACTTTCTCTTGGTAGAGTAGAAGGGTGTTACCATTTTCAAGCCTTTGAACATCGTGATGCGCTAAACCAGGCGGTTTGTAACTCCAGACTACATTGCCCCTCCAGTCGTATTCTCTAACGTCTCCTTCATTGCGCCAAGTTGACCATGCCTCTCCTGAGACAATTAATATGTTTCCATTCTTCAGAAGCTTCGCCCGTGCGGCTCTAACAGGAGATATCTCGTTTACCAAGTTTCCATTCATATCTATTATTTTCGCCGATTGTATGCCAACCTCATAAGAGAACACTGTGTAACCATTGTAGCATTTATCCGGAAGATAAATTGTCACTCCCAAGGGATATACCGTAATCAAACAATTACCTCCAGAGTAACTATTTTAATTAGCCTTTGTATGTATAAAACGGTTATGATGATTTTCGAGGGTATGGGGCTGGACAAAACTAAAAAACCAAGAGGTTTGAAAGGCTTTAAAATTATCGGATCACTATATAAAAAATGAAGAATATAAGAGATTTATATTTTAAAGGTTAAATAATATCTTCAGCTCTTTGTGAGATTTGGTGATTAGAATGGCAGGAGTCCTTATGGTTAGAGATGTTATGACTAAGGCAGTTAAAACTGTAAGAATCGACTCCACTATCAGAGAGGTAGTTCAGAAGATGAATAAGTTTGACATCGGATCTATCGTGGTTGTGGATGATAGAAGACCAGTGGGAATAATAACGGAGAGAGACATATTGCGGAGGATAGTGGAGCAATATATAGACCCCTCAATCGTTAAGGTTAATGAAATAATGTCTCAACCTCTGATGACAGTAGACCCAGATGCAAGCATAGAAGAATCAGCCAGACTAATGGCAAAGAAACAGATTAAAAAATTGCCAGTTGTAGAAAATGGTAGACTTGTAGGAATAATAACCTCCATGGACATCATGAGAGCTGCTCCAAAACTAGTGAGTATACTTGAGGAGCTCCTAAGAACCCGTGCCTCTTAATTAGTTCTGAAACTTTCTAATTAATCACAGATGTAATGAAATGCAAGTATACATTTAACAATAAGGCTTTAACACATCGATTGCCGTAGCCTCAAGAAAGTAATCGCAGAGGTAACGGATGATAGCATTTAGATATCTTCTCTATTTCCTTTATTGGTGAAACCGCGACTTTATTTCAGGTATGTTTTATTACCTCTATTCCCTTTCTAGTGAGGGTATAGCCTATCCAACCCATTATGATGAGGAATATGCTTCTAATGCAAATTTCGATTAATGATTGTATACTCAGTAAGCTTATAATTCCCAGAAGAGGAAATAGATTGATGACGGTGAAAACCAGCAAAGTTATACCGATGAAAAGGACAACGTAGCCTAAAATTTTAGGTCCCTTTACCATATAGTGTTTCACCGCACCGATTTTCTTCGTTGGTAACGGATAATACGTTAACCAGCGTGCATAAAAAACCTTTTTGATCGATCAATTTGGTAAGTGATCAAAAATATAGGCGGAATCTAAAAAAGTATAGCGGAAGGTATAATATCCGCCATGGAATGGAGATATCTCCCGTGTTGAATTATTTGGTTCTAACGTAAATGTCATTTAAAAGTCTTTTGAGAATCTTCTTACTAACTTTTAAGTATTCTTCCCTATAGTTTGAGATAATCTCTAAGGTGATTGTATCGTCATATCCAATCTTTTTCAAATATTGGAGTATTGGCGTATAATTTATTTTTCCTGTCCCTAAAGGAAGATGGATATCACATTCTTCTGAATACCCGCCTAGATTGTCACAAATATGGACATGCTTTAACTTATCTCCAAATCTTTCCAAGAAGCCTAGGGATGTGTTATCTTGAGTGAATAAGTTAGCATGACCTATGTCCAAGCAAAAGGATAACGAAGGAAGTTCTTTGAAAAAACTTTCAAAATTTTCTGGTTTCTCATCTGTATTTTCCAAGCAGAGTTTCATGTTAGAACTTTCACATTTCTCTGTAAGTTCGCTCAGCCTTTGCAGTTTTAACTTTTCTAGCTCATATCTTGGATAGTCTGAAATATTCACTTTACGTCCTACATACGCATGGATAACAACCTTTTTTATTCCTAGTTCATGAAAAACATTAATGTCTTCAGAGAACCTTTGTAAGAGTTCTCTGTTTCTACTTAGATTAGGGTCACACAAGTCTATATCGGGAAGATGCCCTGTCAAATCAAGACCGTGTTTTCTTGCGCAATTTAGTATTTCTTCCTTCTTGTTCCTTATTTGCAAATCACTTGTGTGCAATTCCACAAAGTCAAATCCTAACCTAGAAAGAAATTCAATCTCTTCTGTAATGTCAACTCTACGATTTGGTGTTGTCCCTATTCTCAAATTAGGCTTCTCCTATCAGAATTAAATCCCTCTTTTTCCTTTAACCATTTTGATATACTATGAACCTTCGATTAAAAAATGTCCTTCCGAAAAATTATATTTATTTAGAGATGTTTATATCACTTTTTCAAGAGGCTTGTTTCTTTGAAAACGGGCACGGTTGTCAAGACTTTTAATGCTAAAGATGGAAGAAAAGTGATTCTAAGAACCCCAAAATGGGAGGACATAGATGATTTCGTTGAATTAACTAATTCTCTTGTCGAGGAAGGGGCAGATGTTGTTGCTAACCATAAGGTCACAAGGGAGCAGGTGGCAGATTTGCTAGGCAGGCAATTTGCAGAGATAGAGAAAGGTGAGAGGTTCATGTTAGTTGCCGAGGTTGATGGAAAGGCTGTGGCAAACGCTTTCGTTACTAGGCAAACAGGATACTCGAAGCATGTTGGTCGTTTATTCGTGGCTGTGAAGAATGGTTTTCGAGACATTGGAATAGGCATGGAAATGGTGAAAACTCTTGTTTCTCAGGCAGAGAAAACGGGACTCAAGATGGTGATTTTATACGTTTTCTCAACGAACAAGAGAGCCAAACATGTTTATGAGAAAGTAGGGTTCAGAGAAACTGGGCGTATACCAAACGAGATATACAAGAAAGGGAAATTCACAGACCATATTATAATGGTCAAAGAACTAGCAACTTTGAATTAGATTCAAGGCGCAGAGGTAATTGGCGGTTCTAGAGGAAATGATAGAAATCAAAGTCTTCATATTTAACTATGGTCAAATCATGAGTGAGAGGGGTTTCTGAGAATGAATGAAGATACAAATAGGTTGATTGTGAGAAGGGCAACTGAAGCAGATTTGGATTCCATCGCAAAACTAGGTCGAAAGTTGAACGAATATCACGTGAAATTTGAAGAATTCTACAAATTAAAGGAAAACGTTGAAGAAAAACTGAGAGAGTTTTATTTGAGGAACATTACTTCTGAAAACGCAATGTTGTTGGTAGCCGGAGTTGACGGCGAAATTGTGGGATTTACGCTTGGAAGAATCCAAAAAACTCCGCCTATTTTTCAGACTGAAGAATTTGGTCACCTGTCAGATACATTTGTGAAGGAAGGATATAGGAGAAAACGGATTGGAGAAAAGTTGACCCATGAATTGCTGGAATGGTTTAAGAGTAAGAGAATAAAGCGTGTTGAATTATCAGTTGATGTTAGAAACAAGATTGGTGTTTCCGCATGGACTAAATTTGGATTTGAACCGTTTCATTACCGAATGAAAAAGAACCTTTGAAAGGTGGTTATTGCTAATATATGCTTAATATTATCGTGAATGCTTATGGCAGTAAAAATTTAAGAAGATAGTACCACTATGATATTAGGCGTCTTTAATGGGCATATTTGAAAAGTCTGGCGAATATTACGATTTGATTTATCAAGGGGTAAGATATGACAGAGTGTGACGTGCTAGAAAATATCTTCACAAAATTCTCTAAAGAAAAGCCAAAGAGTATCTTAGACATTGGTTATGGCACAGGTTCTCTTGCATTAATTCTTTCGAAACGTGGTTACAATATTATAGGATTAGAAATGAAGTCACATTGATTGTAGAATTATTTAAAAAAGATTATTAGGCGTCTAGCTGGATAATGTATGAGAGGTGATTGTGTTGAAAGAATTGAGGATAACAAGTCCTGTATTTCAAAACAGGGGGATCATCCCTGCAAAGTACACCTGTGATGGTGTTAACGTTAATCCACCTTTAAGCATTGAAGACATACCTGAGGGAACACGAAGCCTCGTCCTAATAGTTGATGATCCAGACGCTCCGATGGAAACATGGGACCATTGGATTGTCTGGAACATTCCCCCAGTAGAGAAAATAGAAGAGAACAGTGTTCCGGGAATTGAGGGTTTGAATGATTTTAACAAACATTCGTACGGGGGACCATCTCCACCTTCAGGCACGCACAGGTACTTCTTCAAGGTTTACGCTTTGGACACAAAACTGGATCTTAATCGAAATTCAAGAAAGGAAGACGTTGAAAGAGCAATAGAAGGACACATACTGGCAAAAGGAGAAATTGTAGGACTTTATAGAAGAAGATGATTTATAATAACCAAACAATAGAATCTGAACACTCACGGTCTCTTATATTGAAGAAAAAAAGGAGACTCGGATGCGAGCTACATAAAGTAAGACTGAAGCCGTTAATTTTATAGTCATGTTGCTCTATCAAAATCCAGAGGAGGATTATGACGATGAAAGTAATCGGTATCCAGTCTAGTCCAAACGTGGATGGATTGACTTCTCAACTAGCTCAGGCAGCATTAGAGGGAGCCGAGTGCGAAGGAGCAGAAACAAAGTTAATTTACCTAAACCAGTTAAATATTGAATCGTGCAAGGCTCATGATCGGGGTTGGGGAACATGTAGAAGTGAGGGAAAATGCATGATAAAAGATGACTTTCAAAACCTACGAGAAAAGATTAACCATGCGGATGCTCTAATATTCAGCACCCCCGTCTACTTTGGAGACCTAAGTGAGTCGGCTAAACGTTTTTTTGATAGATGGCGTAGATGTGAAAATTTCAATCGGCAAGACTCGCCATTGAAAGGAAAACCAGTTATCGGAATTGCCGCTGCAGGAGGTTCCGGTGGAGGAGCAGTTAACGCTCTGCGAAATCTAGAAACATATCTACGTTGGCTTCAATTCACCATATTCGACTTGGTCCCTGTAACCCAAATATCGAAGAAACATAAGCTAGACATGCTCAAAGCCGCTGGAGAAAGAATGGTATCAAAGATTCCTTAAAAAAGCCAGTTATACCCCAACCAAAATATTTCACGAAAGGTATAAATTACGCCTATCCATTAGAAAAACTACAACGAGTCAAATGGTGATCCATAAATGGCCTATAAATACATAGCAAGCGCTTGGAAGAGACCAGAAGCCTCCTACGTGAAGGAATTAATGCAACAAAGAGTCATAACTTGGCGGAGACAGTTAGCGATCATCAGAGTAGAAAAGCCGACACGTCTAGACCGAGCAAGAAATCTAGGATACAAAGCTAAACAAGGATATATAGTCGTTAGGGCTCGCGTTAGGCGAGGAGGCTTAAGGAAACCTCGACCTAGATCTGGAAGAAGACAGAAACGCATGGGCGTCGAAAAATATAAGCCAGCAAAAAGCCTAAGACTTATCGCTGAGGAGAGAGCCGCAAGAAAGTTTCCGAATCTAGAAGTTCTCAATTCTTACTGGGTCTGGCAGGATGGACGCTATAAGTGGTTTGAGGTTATAATGGTAGATAAAACGCTTTTACCTGATCTCCAAATAGGAAAGGGAAGAGGAAGAGCCTTTCGAGGCTTAACTAGCGCTGGAAAAAATGTACGTGGCCTCCGTTCCTAGATAATTCCTTTGGAACCCTTTCTTTCTCAGTCTCCAATTTGCATAGAAGTAATGTATTTCAATGACTATAAATAATTCTAACCAGAAAGTAGGATAGAAGTGATGAAGGGGATGAGGCTTCAATCCATAGTTCAAAGGAAGACAAAATCCAGAAAGGGAAGGGGCTTCAGCCGAGCAGAACTAAAGGAGATAGGCTTAGACACTAAAATGGCGCTTAAGCTCGGCATACCTATCGATCCTAGAAGAAAGACAAAACATGATGAAAACATCAGAATTCTCAAAGAGGCCGTGAAAACTAAAATTTAAATAGCAATTACACTTAAGTGACTTGACGGGATATTCTTATAGATAGAGATGTGTGAAGAGTTTTGCCCCGAATCCCCATAGCCTATATTGACATAAGCTTCTTTGCCCATGCAACTGAAGATTCAGATAAAGTTCTAGAGGCCGCACGAAAAGTAATTCCCCCCGAATATGCTGGAGAAGTAACCTTCAAAAAAAGCAATTTGAAAGGGGATTACGGTAACCCTATAATTTTCCATGCGGCAAAAATAAAAGAGGAGGAAACAATAGAGGCGCTTATTAGACATATATCTTCAAACCTTACGGCTCTAGACAGGGAAACGCTTTCTCAAGAGTTCGGATTGCGCCTAGACAACGGAATTTTCTACCTTCGGCTGGATAAACAGGCAGCCCTTAAAGGCAGCATCAAATTATGCAGGACTGATCCCATTCATATCCGCATACGTTTCAAAACAAGAAAGACTGAAGAGATTGCAGATATCTGCAAAGAACTGAGGATGCTGCCATGAGAAAGTTTGTAGACCTTCATCTTTACCTTAAAGAGGGGGTTGACCAGAGTAAAGAGATTCTCAGTAAAGCAGCCGAATTAGGATATCATTTCGTAGGCGTCGCTCCTCCACCCAATGCAAAACAAGAAGAGATTCAGTATTTATGGAATCTTTCAAAAGCGGAGGGCTTAGATCTTATTACACGAGTAGATCTCACACCAAAAAAACCTAAAGAACTACTATTGGATCTTAGACGCCTCAGAAGACGATTCGAGGTTATATGCGTGCACTGTACTTCAAAGGCAATTGCTAGACAGGCCGCCAAGGATAGAAGAGTCGACCTACTATCCTTCTCACCAACTGATCCCAGAAGGAGATTTTTTGATTCCGCAGAAGCCGAGCTTGCCTCCAAATCCTTAGCGGCCCTTGAGATCGACATGGCACCTTTACTGATTTTAACCGGCTTTAAAAGGATCTATCTTCTCTCCCACCTTAAAAGAGAGGTCTTCATAGCCAAGAAATTTGGTGTTCCAATAGTTTTGTCCAGCGGAGCCTCTGAGAATTATCTAATGAGAAATCCTAGGGATTATGCTGCTCTTACTTATCTTTTCGGCATGAACCAAGAAAGCGCTCTATGTTCAATCTCAGATGAGCCGTTGAGAATTATTGAGAGAAATCGTAAAAAATTAAGTGCGAACTATGTAGCTCCGGGTGTTTACATCGTTAGGAGGAAAGGAGATTGTTACGACGTTTGAGGCGGCGTTACATTGCTATAAAGGTTGAGTGCGAGCAACCTCCTCCAAAGAATACCATAATTGATTCCATCTGGAAGAGTCTTCTTCAGCTTTTTGGTGAATACGGCGCAAGCCAGACCGATCTTAAATTCATCGAGTACAACCCGAAAGAAAGATTTATGATACTTCGATGCTCTCATGACGCCTTAAATCTCGTGAAAACCTCTATATCGATGATAACAAAAATAGACGATAGTAAAGCAGCGCTTCATATTGTTTATGTTTCAGGAACATTGAAGACACTTCTGAAAAGAATAACTCCACTAAAAGGATAAACAACATGATTTTTATATATGGCAATTTATTTTCTCTTTTGAGGCATCTTCCAAAATGGACTCCTCAGCCCTCAATAAGAACTTGGAGAAGTACTTTTTCACCCTTTATGAACTGGCTAAAATGGGTGTTTGCAGTAGGACGGTGAAGACATCAACTAAGTTTCTAGCTGACAAATTAGGCCTTTCACAACAGACGGCTTCTCGTCACCTCATCGAGCTAGAACGGATAGGATGGATTCAGCGAACGATTACACGTGATGGCAGCCTAATTAAGATTTCTGGTCCTGGACTTGCTCAGCTAAAAAGGGCATGCTCAGAGCTAAGCACAATATTTGAAGCAAAATATCCGCCGTCTATAACGCTTGAAGGAACAATCTTCAGCGGACTTGGAGAAGGTGCCTACTATATAACACGAGATATGTACAGAAAACAGTTCAGGGAGAAACTCGGCTTTGACCCATATCCAGGAACCCTAAACATCAAGTTGACAATGGAATACGACGTAAAGGCACGAGCTGAGCTAGAGTCCTATCCTGCTATAGAGATCAGCGGCTTTAAAAACGAGGATCGAACGTATGGCCCCGTAAGATGCTTCCACGCATCAATAAATAATAAGGAAAAAGGCGCCGTTGTCTGCGCCTTGAGAAGCCACTACAACGCATCGGTTCTAGAGATAATCGCGCCTGTTTATCTACGTAGACACTTAAAATTAAAGGATGGAAGTAAGGTTAAGATAGAAATATTCCCTTCAACACCCAACGAGACGTCAATAACTAATGGTTGAGCTATTTACGATAGTGTTCAATTATCTTTCTCTTTATCTTTGAGGAGCTATTCGGTTCTTTACCTTCGAACTTTCCCATTCTTACGATTTCAATATTGAGACTCCTTTCTCTCACGTATCTATGCAGTTCCATCTCAAGATCTTTCTGGTCGTAGCCAACAGCGATTATGTCTGGTTTCACATCGTCTATAACCCTAGCCATATCCATATCCTCGTAACCTAAGATCGCTTCATCAACAACCTTTAAGGATTCTACGATCGCCCTTCGTTGATCCTCAGGGATCACGGGGCTGCTTCCCTTAAGTCTCTCAACTGTTTTATCTCTCGCTACTACGACAACAAGTTTAGCATCTTCACCGCCAGCCTTCTTTGCATGCATCAAATAGTAAATATGCCCATAATGAAGAAGATCAAAGGTTCCTTTAGCCAGCACGATCCTCCTCTTAGATTCCATCCATCACTTCCTCCCTACCACGAAAATTCGACAAAACCCAGCATCCGTAAAGCATCTAAAAGCCCCTCACAATAGGCAATCGAAGCCAAGCTTGTCTCAAGCTTTTCTTTCCCAAGGTAAAACTTTGCATCTTCAAAGTATCTCTTTGCCTCCTCAATTACCTCTTTAACGTTTTCTTCGCTTATATGCATAGGGCCTTGAAGAATCTTCATGCCATTGAAGACACGTTCAGACTTGAGGATATATTTTAATGATAATTCCTTCAGAGTCATTTAACCATCTCTCTTATCTGCTCAGGTGCATATGCAAGATTAATTAGGGCTTCGGCCTCTATAAAATGAAGTTTATTAGCTGGGAAAATAAGCGTATGAGGCGGAGCGCCGAAATCATAATTCATCAAATTTTTCACATAATCAGCTCTAACGACGACATCTCTTACTCCAGCCCTAGCTACACTCACAGCAAGACTTTTCAAAGTAACGATATGTTGCTTTTTCCTCCTATTTATGATTAAAAGGGATTCTAATGCTTCCTTGATAGTCATAAACTTATTCTCTTCAACTCTGATATCTAAGAAGCATAAAGTATGAAGATCTCTCGCCTTATTCTCCGCAATAACTCTGGAGGGAGTCTCAGAGATAAAGTCGCCTTCAGGGAAGGGGATGGTAACGCTCTTACCGAATCTATAGTTTTGTAGTCCTGATAAGCCCACGACTGCTGAGATTATTGAGGCGCCATGCACAATTCGGGTATTTATACCTTGCTCTTCAGCTCGAATACGCAAGTCAATATGTGTAGTTGCGATTAGAGGATCCCCTGGAACTAAAAAGGCAACACTCGAATCCTTAGCCTTCTTAAGAATAGTTTCCCCCTTCTCTTCCTCTAAGTTTTTTCTATTAACAATTTTTATCTCTTTCCTAGTAATTTTCTTAAAGTTATCCAGAGAGAACCCTGGCATTAAGCTGGTATAAAATTCCGCAAAGACGAAATCAGCCTCCCTAATTATCTCGAATCCACGAAGTGAGATGTCAAACTCATCAGCCAGGCCTAGACCGATAAAGATCAACTCGCCCAAAGAGTATGCCTCCAAATAAAGAGATATGTTATCAAAGAAAAATATTAGAATATCCAAGAAAACTCTTCTATGAGGTTTTTCCTATAGTTTTAGCCTTGAACAATTTGACCCCAAAAGTTCGTAGATTAGAGCCATGTTAAGTTATACTGTTCTAAAGGAACAGTTTTTAACTAGTATTTCATGAAATTATTGCTTTTCCATTACTAAGGAGTAACAATAACTTTAACTGCATCCTTAGATGAAACTAGCTGGAGACCTCGTTCAATATCATCCAAACGGATCCGATGGGTTATCAAAGAGTTTAATATGAATTTCCTTTCTTTGTAGAGATTTATAGCTCTATTCCAAGTTTGGGAATTATAGTTCATAGATCCTCGGAGAATCTTTTCACTCCTTACAATATCGGGGAAGAAGATCTCTCCTGGGGAGGCGGCAAGTCCTATTAAAATCACTTCTCTTCCCTTCCTCACCATCTCAATGCCCTGTTTAATCGCGTATGGATTTCCCGTCGCATCAAACACTGTCTGAACGCCCAAGCCGTCCGTAAGTTCCTTTGCAACTTTCACGGGATCCTCTTCATCAACGTTAATGGCTTCTGCCCCTAACCCTCGGGCAATTTCCAACCTTTTCTTGTCAATATTCTTACCCGTCACGATGAGTTGGGCTACACCCGCCGCTCTTAGAGCCAAAAGCAATAAAAGTCCGATTGGGCCGGGACCTAACACCGCCACGACATCACCGCATTTAACCGAAGACAGCTCTATTGCGTGTAACCCCACACATAAGGGCTCGGTGAGCGCTGCCTCTTCAAGGGTAATGTTATTTGGTAACTTATACACGCATTCTACTGGCACTGAAACATATCTAGCGAAAGCACCATTTCGGGTGAAACCGATTTTTAATGCTCCTTCCTCGCATAGATTTCTCTGTCCAGAGGCACAATAGTAGCACTTTTTGCAGTAGACATGAGGCGAAACCGTAACTCTATCGCCTACTTGAAGAGAACCCGTATCGTCTTTGATTTTAGCGATTTTTCCAGAAAATTCGTGGCCAAGGATAACCGGCAAAGATAATTGTTTATATCTGGCTGGACTCCACTCATATATGTGGAGATCGCTTCCACAAATGCCTGCGGCACAAACCTCTATTAAAACCTCGCCATGAGGCACATCAGGTTCCCCTGTCTCCATTATCTCAACGCCGGGTTCAGGCTTGACCTTAAAAACAGCTTTCAAGGCATATATTCACTCCTAAAGCGTAATAGGATGCATAAATATAAATAGATATGAAGCTTTATGCAGAAATTGGGATGTCTTTCGTTTCAATTTTTGCATGATGACAAGTTTATGTATCATCCAGAACCAGATAATCAAGGACTAGAAAAATGAGTCGAGTGAAATTAAAGAAATGGAAACACTTTTTGGGTAAACCCAGACGAATCTGATACAAAATCTTTTATATCACCTCGTTCAAAAAGCCACAAGATTTAAGAGTTGAAGATAAAAAAGATTGAGCCTTTCTTAGTAGATAGGTGGCTCCTCGTCCGAGTCTACACCGACGAAGATATAATCGGCAACGGTGAGGCGGGACTATGGGCCCACCACAAGATTGTCTACGAGGCGATACGAGAACTGAGCCGATACTACGTCGGCAAAGATCCGACACTCATTGAGCATCACTGGCAAGTCGTTTCAAGGGACACTCACTTTATGGGATCTGTACTCAGCGCGGCAATTAGCGCGATCGACATTGCTCTATGGGATATCGTCGCCAAGTCCGTTAACCTACCGATTTACAGGCTTCTTGGAGGGAAATGTCGAGAGAAGGTGAGGGTTTTTAAAGATGTCACCGGTGCGACCTTGGAACAACTTGCGGAAGACGCCGCGAATAGTGTCAAACAAGGCTTCACTGCTCTTAGGGTTATACCCTTCTCCAGAAACACGACAACACAGACGCCCACCAAGGTTATCAAGACCGCTGTGGAGATTGTTAAATCTATTCGGGAATCCATTGGAGACGAGGTGGACCTCGGAGTTGAGGTTCATCGGAACCTCAGCATAGGCGAGGCAATAATCCTAGCCAGAGAGTTAGAGCCGTATAGACTCATATTCTACGAGGATCCCATCGGGTCTGAGAGTGTCGATGCTCTAGCATACGTGGCGCGCCACGTGAATATCCCCATCGCTACTGGGGAACGCTTCTACAACATTTGGCAGTTCAAGGAGCTCATCGATAAGAAGACCGTCAGCCTAATACGGCCCGATGTCTCACTGGCTGGCGGCGTCACCCACTGTAAAAAGATTGCTGCCCTCGCCGAGGCTTCCTTTGTAGGTATTTTCCCCCACCTTATGGGGAGCCCAATTAACACAGCGGCGCAGGTTCAACTGGACGCAGCCATACCCAACTATGTGCTCCAAGAGAGCAACACCATAGAGTATCCTCTTAGTGAGATCGTTGATGAGCCGCTCAAGCTAGAAAGGGGGTACATGATTGTACCCAACCGGCCTGGCATCGGCGTCGAAATCAACGAGGATGCACTGGCGAAATATCCCTATAGGTCTAGGAAGATTACAGGAGTCTTTTATGAGGATGGGTCCATAGCCCATTGATGCGATCCGCAACATTGCTCAACGCTTCTTCTTGAGTTTCAGTGAAGTACTCATCAGAACAGGATGTAGCCTCCGCAGACAGAGATGCATTGACCGGTTATATAGTCCGAGAGATCTGTTACAAGAAACTCTACAACTTTCGCACAGTCTTCAGGCCAACCGAGGCGGCCAAGCGCAATCTGGCTTTCTAGAGACTTCCGCCTCTCAGGTTCATTACGACCTTGAGCAATCGCCCTAGATGACAGGATCCATCCAGGGGCGATACAGTTCACATTTATGTTGTATCTACCAAGCTCGGCTGCGAGAATTCTCGTATAGTGAATGATAGCTGCCTTCGCTACGCTGTAAGGCATTCCGCCTCCTCTCACCGTTGTGTGTAGACCTGCCTGTGAGGAAACATTTACGATTTTACCCGATCTCTGCCTTTTCATTGGAATGGCGGCAGCTTGACAACAGAGGACCGTGCCCCAGAAGTTAATGTTGAACTGATAGATGAAATCCTCTTCTGAAACATCAGATGCCCCCATAGGAGAATGTTCCGTTGCCCTTGGACGCCTAAGAGCACCACCGGCATTATTGATAAGAATATCTATCCTCCCAAACTCGTCCAAGATTTTTTTGAATATATCGTCAACTTCTGCCTTCTTCATCACGTCGGCTCTTATTCCGAGGGAGCGTCTTCCGAAGTTCCTAACCTCATCCATAACAGTAGAGGCTGTGATTTGTTCTCCGAATTCTTTGTAAGCCTCCAAATTGATATCGTTTATTACAACATCGGCTCCAAGCTGGGCAAGTCGTAGGACATAAGCCCTTCCTAGGCCACGGGCTCCGCCCGTGACCAACGCGACCTTTCCAAGCAGTTTCTGTTCCAAAAACACTTGACCTCCATTTTGCATAGCTACTTTTTTATTGGACACTAATACGCTTTTCTAAGGATAATAAGCAGTCAGAATCATACACGCGTTCCTAACTAAATCTCTTCTAATACATGACAACACCTGCTGTAACATTTATATCCTCTCCAGTCATATTTTTTGAGTCGTCTGAAGCGAGGAAGGCCGCTAACTTAGCCACATCTTCAGCAGAAATCATCCTTCCTAACGGTGAATCTGATAGAAATCGTCTCCTAACTTCGTCTTCAGTTACCCTCTCAGCTTTAGCTGCATTACGGATAACCATCTCAATTCGAGGGCCCTCCACAGCTCCTGGGCATATCGTGTTTACATTGATATTGAACTTTCCGAGCTCCGATGCCAGGCTCCTTGTGAACCCAATTAAACCCATTTTTGTTGCACAGTAGGGTGTCCGCATTGGGAGTGGACGTTTTCCAGTCATTGAAGCAATGTTGATGATTTTTCCGCCTCCCCGCCTTATCATTAGGGGGACTACAGCCCTACAGCATAGGAAGGCTCCTCTTAGGTTTACATTGAAGGTCTCATCCCACTCTTCCAATGTTATATCATAAACGTATTTCGTCGGTCCAGCAATACCAGCGTTATTCACAAGAATATCTATTCCACCAAATTCCTCGAGTGTTTGTTTAACCATTCTCTCTACTTGTTCAACCTTTGTGATGTCTGTAGTATTAACGAGAACCCTCCTCCCTAACGCCATGATTTCACGGCTAGTCTCCTCCATCAGATCTGTTGACCGGGCTGCTAGAGAGATGTTTGCTCCCTCTCGTGCAAACATTAAGGATATAGCCCTACCGATCCCCTTACCTCCACCGGTAATAATAGCAGTCTTATTAAGAAGTTTCAATTCTCAATCCTTCCTTCATTAACAAGAAATCTCATAGATGAAATGAAAACCTTTTGCCTCCTTTCTCCTTAATCGTCTCGAATCCACGGAGTGAGATATCAAGATCATAAGCCAGCCTAAACCGATAAAGATCAACTCGCCCAAAGTTTACACCCCTATACAAAGAGATCATAATAATATCGGAAAAGAGAAATATTAAATATTAGAAAAAATCCACCAATCAAAAAAGAAAAAGTTATTAAATATTTCATTAAGTAACCTTAATCGAGCAACAAGAAGGGCCCGTAGCTCAGCAAGGTAGAGCGGCGGACTGACCCTAAAGGGGCTAGGTTGAAGCTCTTAAACAACTTGCTGAAGACACCCGTAAAGGCAACGGATCCACATTGTTTCGGGATGGTCCTGGGTTCAATTCCCGGCGGGCCCGCCAAAACACTCTTAAAGCGATTAAAGAATAAAAATGGAATCAGGAGGAGGATGATCGATGATTATCATCGTTACTGGAGGATGTGGCTTCATTGGAAGCAACCTTGTAGAGAGATTAGTGAAAGATGGGCATTCAGTGATAGTTTTTGATAATTTAAGCACTGGCAACTTGAATAATCTCGAGGGTCTCGAAGTTAAATTCTTTGATAAGCCATATAATCAAATGTCTTCACTTGTTCCAGAGGTCGACTTGATCTTTCATATTGGTATACCTTCATCGTCTCCCATGTATAAGGAGAACCCTAAATTAGTTGGGGAGACAATTAATGATGCCATCGAGATCTTTGACTACGCGAAGAAGAGGAGATGCAGAGTAATCTATGCCAGTAGCAGCAGCATCTATAACGGAAATGAAGGTCCTTATCGCGAGGATATGCCTGTTCTCGTTACCGATTACTATACGGAGTGCAGATATGCCATAGAACGATTAGCTAAGCTTTACAATCTTCTATATGGTGTTAAATCTGTGGGTTTAAGGTTCTTCAGCATTTATGGGCCGAAAGAAAAATATAAGGGAAAATATGCTAACATGATCTCCCAATTCCTTTGGTCTATGCAAAAAGATGAGTCTCCTCTCATCTATGGTGATGGAACTCAGACAAGAGACTTTATTCATGTTAGCGACATAGTGGAAGTTCTAATCCTCGCCATGAAAAAGAATTTGGACTATGAGATACTTAATGCTGGAACAGGTTTGTCATATAGCTTCAATGATATTATCGAGATTATCAATAAGATCTTAAAAAAGAATATAAAACCAATCTATAGGGAGAACCCTATCAAAAATTATGTTTATCACACATTAGCTGACATGTCAAAAACAGAGAGAATTCTAGGATTTAAAGCCAAGATCCCACTAAAAGAAGGCATATTAAGTCTCCTTTCAGAATCAAAATAACCCGCGTCAAATTGAAATAGTCTCTACATCATCATAAAAATTTGTCAATAATAAAGGGAAAGAAGATGCTAGTCACTTGCGCAGGCATTTTAGTTGTAGACTTAATAGCAGCGGATCTTCCCAAGATTTCAGACCCGGGAGAACTCCTCTTCGTGAGCCGAGGCATAGAGATGCATACAGGCGGCCACGCTGGAAATGTCTCAATTGACCTAAGAAAGCTAAGTTTAGAGGCTGGCAAAGTTAGCGTGGTTTGCGCAGTCGGAGACGACCTCTTCGGAGATTTCATTGAAAATATACTGAGAGAACATGGGGTTACCACTCACCTGCAGAGGATACGCGGAGTGGGAACATCAAAAACATTAGCGCTAGTAGTTAAGGGTGAGGACCGGAGATTTCATACGGATATAGGGGCTAATTGGCATCTCAACTCAGGTCATGTCTGGTCAGTTCTCAAGGAAGAGAAACCCATAGTCTTCTATGTAGGAGGAGTTGGAATCATGGGAAAGTTCGATGAGGAACTTACAGGAACTCTTCAAGAAGCCAAAAATCTTGGATGCATCACCTTTGTCGATCCAGTCACTCCGTATAAGCATGGATGGGACTCAGTTATTTCAGCTCTCAAGTGGACAGACATATTCCATTGTAATAAGGATGAGGCGACAAGCATAACTGGAAAAGAAGAACCTGAAGAAGCCATAGAAGCCTTGATAAATATGGGTGCCAATTT
>Ga0172366_10001485_pt1 | contig 18153 bp, 13 predicted proteins | sample LakKivSesite69cm_FD_114533 | JGI IMG/M metagenome (GOLD analysis project Ga0172366, IMG submission 114533) | Sediment microbial communities from Lake Kivu, Rwanda - Sediment site 69cm | ecosystem: Environmental > Aquatic > Freshwater > Lake > Sediment | place: Rwanda: Western Province, Lake... | reverse complement strand
GTCGGAGCATAATCATGAGAAAGAAATGGTTTAGTGACCTTCCTCGTCCCAGTCCTACCTAAAAAAGATGTTCCTTAAACCAGGCTTGTTCCTAATACGGAACAGGTGTTTACAGGATAGACCGCCATGCTACTTCGTAGCACCATGTGAAAAATGAAAACAATGGTGGTCTATCATGAAAAACACATTTTCACTTTCCTGATAACAGTATCAACGTTTGGTATGGCTTCAAACTCAAGAGATGCCGCAAAAGGGATTGGAACATCTGCTGCGGCAACCCGTCGAACCGGAGCATCCAGATAATCAAAGCATTCCTCGCTTATCCGTGCAGCAACCTCGGCTCCAAAACCTGAGCTCTTGCAATCTTCTTCAATGGTCACACACCGTCCGGTTTTCTTAACAGAATTAAATATTGTTTCCTTATCAAGCGGAGAAAGGGTTTGCAAATCAACAACTTCAGCGTCTATACCGTCTTTACTGAGTTGGTTCGCCGCATCAAGCACCACCTGAACCATTCGTGAATATGAAATCAGAGTAATGTCTTTCCCGGCTTTCACAATGTTGGCCTTCCCCAGTGACAATAGGTATTCTTCCTCGGGGACCATTCCCTTTTTTGAATAGAGCAATTTATGCTCAATAAAAACCACCGGGTTGGGATTCCGAATCGATGATTTCAATAAACCTTTGGCATTATAGGGAGTTGAGGGCATAACAACTATCAGGCCCGGTATAGAACAAAATAAATTTTCGAGACTTTGTGAATGTTGGGCGGCTCCTCCGGTGCCAGCACCTCCCTGGGTTCGAAAGACTGCGGGTACCATGGCCTGCCCACCGGTCATATAACGGATTTTTGCTGCCTGGTTAATAATCTGATCCATAGCAATGGTGGTAAAATCAATGAACATAAACTCCACAACTGGTCTCATACCCAAAAGAGCGGCACCCACTGCAATCCCAGCTATGCCTGCCTCCGAGAGTGGGCTATTACGTACTCTTTCCGGTCCAAATTCATTCATTAACCCCTTGGTGACGGCAAAAGCTCCCCCATGCAAACCGATATCTTCTCCCATTAAAAATACTTTTTCATCACGAACCATTTCTTCTTTTAATGCTTCATTTAAAGCTTGCGAAAAAGTGATTTCTTTCATCATATTTCTTCTTTCACATAAATATCGTTAAGTAATTCATCTTTGGTCGGTTCCGGACTATCGAAAGCAAACTCGACGGCTTGCTCAATTTCGCCATCTATTTGAGTATAAATATCCCGTAAATCATCTCGAGATAATAAATTTTGTTGAATGAGTTCTTCCTCTATTTTCTTAATCGGATCCTTTCGCTTCCATTGCTCCACTTCTTCTTTGGTACGATAAACGCAGGGATCGCCAATATCATGGCCTTCATGGCGATAGGTTTTCCCTTCGATTAAAATGGGCCCCCCACCATGACGTATCTTTTCAACCGCTACCCGAGTGGTTTCGTAGACCTCAAAGAAATCATTACCATCAATGGCTATCCCTGAAAAACCATAGCACTCGGCTCTTTTGGCGATGTCATTCAGCTTGCATACATCACGGATACAGGTGCTGATTCCATACAGATTATTTTCACAAATAAATAATATTGGCAGTTTCCATATAGCCGCCATGTTCATCGCCTCATGAACCGCCCCCTGGTTAGAGGCCGCATCACCAAAAAAACAGGCAATTATTTGATCACTTTTTTTAAGCTGAAGTGCATAGGCAGCTCCAACCGCTATGGGCGCACCTGCACCAACAATACCGTTCGCCCCCAAAATTCCCAGGCTCATATCAGTAATATGCATCGAACCCCCCTTCCCTTTACAATACCCGGTGCTCCTTCCCAACAGTTCCGCCATCATTCTTTTTACATCCCCGCCCTTGGCAATACAATGTCCATGCCCTCGGTGGGTGCTGGTAATATAATCATCGCTTCGAAGTGCAGAGCAGACACCAACGGCGATTGCCTCTTCGCCCAAATATAAATGGACTGGACCACGAATATGATTTTTTAAAAATAAATTGAAAACCCGGGTTTCAAAAAGTCGTATGCGTAACATATCTTGATAGGCATTTTTATATATTTCTCTTTCCTGAGTCGAAATCACCAATATGAATCCTCCCTCTTGAATTTCATTCTATTATGAATAAATGAATCAATTTTACCCTTTGATTCCCGTCATCGAAATACCTTCGATAAATTTCCTTTGTAAAAATAGAAAAGCGACAATGGTTGGCATACATGCAATGATTGACGTTGCCATGATCAATCCGTATTCTCTGGCTTCAGCTCCTTCGCTGACACCAGACATCACACTGGATAACCCCACCGGTAACGTAATAGAGGTGTTACTTTGAGCAACGACCAGCGGCCAAAAGAAATTATTCCATGAATTGGCAAGGGTGAGAATACTAAGAACGGTAATGGCCGGAACCGATAAGGGGACGATGACTTTCCAGATAATAGTCCATTGGTTGGCACCGTCGATCTTCGCTGCTTCACTTAATTCTTTTGGAATACTTTTAAAAAATTGGGTCAGTAGGAATACTCCGATCGCTTCTGCGGCCTGGGGAAGAATAATGCCGGTTTTGGTATCTATGAGATTCATCCAGCGAATTAATTTATACATAGGAACCGCCGTTGAGTAGATCGGGACCATTATCGTTATGAGAACAATTGTAAAAAGAATATTCTTCCCTTTAAATTCCATTCTGGCAAAAGCGTAGGCGATCAGGATATCACAAAAGAGAGTTAGTAGCAGTGTAACTAAAGCGGTCACCGCACTATTCTTCAACCAGTTAAAAAGAGGTAAGAGTTCAAAGGCACGTTTGTAATTATCAAGGGTTATGGTTCGTGGTATCCACCGAATATCGCTTTCAAAAACTTCCCACTTTGGCTTGAGCGACGTTGACAACATCCATAAGGTCGGCGCCAAGGTGAGTATGATTAATATCATCATAACTATATACAATATAATTTTGGTTATGCCTGGCATTGAGCGTCCAGGTTTTCCGAGCAATTCGATTCACCCCTTATTGAATGAACAATAAACTCATATTAACTTGTGGTTTGCTTGTTGACTTTAAAAACACCCATGGAAATAAGAAAAATCACAATAAATAAAACCACACTGATTGTCGATGAATATCCTAATTTGAATAGTCGAAAACCAGTTATATATAAATGCTGAACCAGAACCAGGGTGCTGTAACGTGGTCCTCCACCAGTCATCGTATACACCTGTCCGAATACCTGCAATGAATAAATAATCGTGGTTAAAACCACAAAAAAGGTGGTTGATCGCAAACAAGGCAAAATAACATTAATCAATCGCCGAATTGGTCCCGCTCCATCAATTTCCGCTGCCTCTAATAGTTCACGGGGAACATCCTGAAGACCAGCCAGGAAAATAACCGTATTATAACCAATAGTCCACCATACCGAGGCAATGACCACTCCGAGCATAGCGGTTGAAGAAGTGGTTAGCCAATAAATTGGTTCTATTTTAAAAAGGAGTTGAAGATAATGATTCAAAATGCCAAAATTTCCTTCCAATATCCATCTCCACAAAGCGCCAACTACGGTAACCATGATGATATACGGCATAAAGACCACTGCCCGAGCAAAACCTCTCCCCCATAAGGGCTTGTTAAGAAGCAATGCTATAAAAAATCCTCCGATAACATTCATTGGTCCGACTAAAGTCAAATAATAAAAGGTATTTTTAAGGGCTATCCAAAAGAGTTTGTCGGCTACTAAGCGGCTGTAATTATTAATACCGATAAATTTTCCGGATCCGACAATATCAAGTTCATATAAACTCACGAAAAAATTTGAGAGAATCGGGCCGAGCTTAAAGATAAAAAATAAGGCAAAATAAGGGGCTAAATAAAATAGCGGGGATTCAACAATTTTGGAGAAACTGAATTTATTCTTTATTTGAGAGGAATTGAGCACCATCGATGTATCCTCACTTTATTGCCAGTCGTATTAGGGAGACCGTTTATGCGGTCTCCCTAATACGAAAAGATTATTTTTGCTGCAATGAAAAGAATTAGAAGATCGCGTTTATTTCACTGGCAGCTAAATCCAGGGCTTCCTTGGGATCGGCCTCATTCAACATAACCGCCAATATCGCGTTGAGCACTGGTGACATGCTGTTATCGGCACCAAAACTGGCGGTTTGAACCAGGAGTGGTTCAAAGTGAATGTTGTTGGCTTGTTCAATAAAAACTTTATAATACTTATAATCGGGAAGGTTTTTGTAGGCATCACTCTGTATCACCGACAACGATGCCGGGATTTGACCGGAGTTTCCCCAATCAACACTATGAGAGACGATATAGGCTAATAATTTCACTGTAGCATCAATTTTAGCTTTATCGGCTCTTTTGGGAAGGGTGAGGGTATGCGAACCTGCCCACACTGCCGGTTGATCAAAAACCTGGGGAAAAGGAGCAAGCACGATTTTAAGATTTTTCTGCTCTTTCACGCCCGGTACCCACCATGGACCTTCCATCAATGCAGCGACTTTGCCGCTTAAGAAATCTTTATCGATATCGCTTTCATGCGGAGGAACAACATTGTATTTATAGCTTAAATCATGCATGAATTGAAGGGCTTTTACACCTTGATCGCTGTTAAAAGCTGCTTGATTCTGTTCTTCATTCAGGAAAACCCCACCATTTTGCTGGAAAAGCCAGCCATACCAATATCGCATGGTGTGAGAGTGATTAACGCCAATAGCAAGACCAAATTGATCTCCTTTGGTAGTTTTCTGCATCGAATCGATAAAAGAATCCATAGTGTTCCAGCTTATATTCGGATCCAATCCGGCAGCTTGGTACATATCGGCATTCTTATAAACAGCCATAGGGTGATAATCCAATGGAATACCATATTGTTTATTAGCATAAAATTGGCCCTGCCAAACATTAATGGGAAAATCTTCGGCTATAATGTTATTAGCTTTGGCGATTTCTTCCACTTCCATCAGCATCCCTCGGGAGGCAAATTGGGATATATCCGAGACATGCATGGCCAGTAAATCAGGAGCGGCGTTGGTTCCAAATGTCGTACTGAATTTGGTAAATACCTCGGTCCAGGGCGCGGTAAAAAACTCAACCTTGATATCCGGGTTTTCTGCAACAAAATTATTTACTATCTTTTCCATCCCAAATTTGTCCGGACCGGTCCAGCCACCCCAGAAACGAATGGTAACCGGCTCTGCAGCGAAAACCATGCAACTCACGAAAAGTATCACTATTACACTTGACCCAACCACTTGAATCAACTTATTTAAAGGTTTCATGCAAAATTCCTCCTTTTCATTTTTTAAAGAAATTGACGTTTAAAAAATGTTCTAAATATGATCACCTCCTATAATCACATTATTTAAGAATTTCATGACTTCCTAAAATCTTCAACCAATTTTCCACCGCAACAACTATCGCATCCCTCGCTTTTTCCATAATAGATCGAGCCTCAACATATGGATTGGTACCATTTAAAACGATCGTATCGACCAATGTTCTTCTCAGGTCAGTCCCTACATTGACTTTCGCCACCCCCAAATTAATACAATGTCTTACATCCTCGGGGGGGATTCCCGATCCACCATGAAGCACCAATGGGACATTGGTGAGTTGAGCAATTTTTTTCAAGATGTCAAAATGAATTTTTGGTTTTTCAATATACACACCGTGGGCTGATCCGATTGATGGCGCTAAAGAATTGATACCGGTCCTGAATATAAAATCCTTGGCGACTTCCGGGTCAGTTATTTTCAGAAGATCATTTTGATTATTGGTCGTGTTAAAATATTCTTTTGTCCCCAAAATTACACCAAGCTCACCTTCGACAGGCACACCAAACCATTTCGCCATTTGAACGACTGCCCGGGTTTCATCAATGTTTTGCTCATAAGGGAGTTGTGAGCCGTCAAACATTATCGATGAGTACCCACATTTCAAACATCTTTCCGCAAGCTCGATATTTGTACAATGGTCTAAATGGAGAATGAATGGTAAATCAGAATTTTTTGCATAAATATTCATGATCGAGACGGCTAACTCGGGTGGAAAATACTGAATGTCAACTTCACCAGTCGCGATGATAGCCGGAGATCTTTTATTTTCAGCGGCTTGAATAATTGCTTGAAACATTTCGATATTAAAAACGTTGAATGAACCGATGGCAACTTTTTGTTGTTTAGCTTTTAAAATGATTTGGAATGGTGAAAAACTGAACATATTTTTCTCCTTTAAATAGTATTCGATGTTTCGTCTTGATTAATGATCTCAATTATTTTCTTTGCTGCTGATTCATCAGTAACCAATACATTCATAAATCTGCCACGTAAGGCACCTAAAATTGCTTCCGCTTTATATTCCCCTCCAGCAATTGCTACAGAAACTGGTGTTGAAAGCAAATTCTCCAAAGTAATGCCGATAATTCTATGGTTCGATTCAAATTCACATTGTCTTCCTTTCAAATCAAAAAAACGTGAAAGAATATCGCCGACAGCATTGGAAAGAAGGATCTCCTTTCGATCGATTTCGGGAAGATACTTAATATGGAGTAAAGGTGGATGAGATAATTTTCTTGATTTAATTGAACCTATGCCAAAAACAGCGATATCTAAATCCTGCCATTCATTCGTTACCGAGTGTATGCCGCTATCAGAAAATAAAGCTTCTTTAATGTTATGCGACTCAACTAACGCTGGAGCATGGAGTGAGTGGCATACTCCACCTAATTTTCTTTGCATTAATCTCACCAGCTCGTTTACCTGAAAAAACTGTTCGGCTTCACCTAATCCTCCAATCATCGGAATCCATGAAGGTTGCAAAAAAGAGAGTGTTTCATCAGAAAACTCATTGATAAAAGCATAAACGCTTTTCCCCCACCCTATTCCCACCTTATAATTTGGTCCTAAGAAATCCAAAAAAACCTTATAAGCTCTTTTGGCAAGATTCTTGTAAAGCATAGGGTTTTCGGGATCACTATTGGGTACGATTTCCAATGCTTTCAGTGAAAAATATGTATTAAGTTTTTTTGAGAGTTCCTGACAAGTAGAATCTGAGGTGTCAATCACTCTAATTTGAACAATTCCGCTATCCAGGCCTTCTTGAAGATAACGCACTATTCTGGTTCGAGAAATTCCCAATGATTCAGCTATTTCCTGCTGAGTCATTTTTTGTTCGTAATACATTTTACAGACTTGAACAATGAGGGACTGGGAGTCCAAGTCCATAATGATACCACCTTCTTTATAGCCAAATGAGGTTATTTTGTATTATCCAACCTTAATAGAATTATACATTTGTTCATTACATTTGTCTATATTGGAACATATGTTCAGCAAGTCATTTACTTAAAATTATTTAAGTTTATAAAAATGAAAGAGGCCCTTCATCCTTTAATCATGACAAAAGATCTTCTATGATTCCTTTTCAACCAGGTGAATAAAGACCTATGGTAGTCAAGATTGTTGATAGTTGAGTCTATGATTTTAGAGAAGGTCAAAACCAAAGTTTAGGGGATTAAAAATAGATGGTGGCTTTCCACTGTCGGAATCGGACTCGATGATCAGTATGCATTTTCAGGGAATTTTGTTTCAACATAATAAATATCTTTATAGACGCGAAAACCAAAATGATATTTTGTTGAACAGATGATCCAATTGAAAAGCATCAATAAACAAGTATGCTTGTCTTTATTACATCATAATTTTGATCTGCCAAACCATGAGAATAACATTCGTCACCACGGCTCTAACCTATAGGTATGAAAGCTTGACTGAATGCTTTTCAATAATACTCGTACAGGTTGTACCTTGCAACTCGTAAAGATCCGGTTATGTGCTGGAATAGACAATTCACAGTGCAACGACTCGGACGTTTTGTACCGAGTCGTTGACCAAATTAGCTATGATCGGGAAAAATAAGCTGGTTGGATGTTTAGTCATCTTTTTATCTAAACCACCAGTCCTCGGTCATTGGTAGGTATAAAAATCCCTAATTCGTACCATGCTTCATTCACTTTGCAATTCATGGTGGAGGAAATCAATAACTTTAGGCCAGGAATCTTCTGCTGCCTTTGCGGCAGCTTCAGCAGTACCCCCCAGTCCTTCCCAAATATTGATGGTGGGTAAATAAAACTTTCGCATGGTGGTTGGGTAGTACGGATAAGGGATCAACATGTGCCCACCATTATCATAAGATAGGAGTTCAAAAGTACGAGGATGATTATGAGCCTGGAGACGGTCTATAGTAATCTTGGATAACATTTGCGATGGCCAAACCCCGTCTTGGGGATTTCCAATGAGCAAAAATGCAGCCTTGGATTTCTCCACAGGAATTGTGGCTTCCGGAATACGAGATTGTTGCATTTTTAGGCTATAGAGAAAAGAGGGTTCATCGATATAGGTAGTACTCTTTTCTTGTGCTTCAAGAAATAATTTATGTTGTTCTTCATTGGTCATCATCATCAGATATGGAAAAGGCTTGCCCCGGTAGGTCCAAGCTGGTACCTGTTCGTCACCAATCCCTCCCCAGATGACTCCACTTGGAGTATATCCCACAACAGCCTTGATCTGTGGGAAAACTGAGGCGGCAAGAATAGCTAATTCTCCTCCTCGCGATGCACCGATAAGGCCAAAATAATCTTTTTTCACAATGGGTTGTTGATTCAACCAGTGCATAGCTTCTTCTAGAGTCTCCAATGGGATATTTTCTAAAGTTGGTGGTAAACCTTTTAAACCAAAGTAAGCTAAAGCCAAAGTTGGCAATCGTGTTTTAGAAGCAAGAACTGCCGCCCATCCTTGATTATATCCACCCTCAGATCCTCCTAAAACAATAAGTGCAGGGGTGGGTTCCGTAACCTCTTGTGGTTTGAAAAAGACTCCTACAATAGGCTCGGTTAAATCCTGCTTTTCGAGATCGAGATAGGCAATCCGCTCAATGACTTGATTCTCTTTTTCCTGACCATCCACCAACAAGGTTACAGTAAGATTACGCATGATGACAAATGGGGAAACATATTCACTTGTCTGTTTGCAAGTCATAGACCAAAACAACCCTGCTTGATCTGCTCCTTGATAGGAACCTTCAAAAGGTACATCGCGGGAAGTGTCTATGGTTCCAGTCTCATTCACTTGAAATGATGCCATGGAGGACCAAACATTTCCAAACTGATCCTGGCCAGAAACAGCGAGGGAACCAACCTGTCCAGCAGAAAGGCCATTCACCCGTATACTAAACGGATCGCCTATCAGCACTTGTTTTGGTACAACTATCAGTTCAGGCCCCATGTTTTTATCTCCTTTATTTCCTGTTTGTGCTATACAAACAGTAGGATAGCTAACTAATAAAACCACCAGCATTGTTCCTAAAAAAACCATACTGAGACGGTATAATTTAAACAAAACAACAAAAAAGGCAGGATACAGAATATCCTGCCAGAAATAATGCTTTCCAATACCTTGAAAAAAATAAATGAGCGGAACAGCAAGAGAACAAAACTTTATGAGTTGTTTCACATTTCTTCTCCCCAATTCAGATTTAATCAATTCCCATCAGACTTCCAAATTTCATGCAAAAGCTCCACGAGAAACCTTGCCTTGGGCATAATTGAAGATAGATGAGCAATGAACCATTATGGATTTCATGCCATAACCATCCCGGAGCTCCTTAGTTTCTAAATTCCTTTCCAACAAGAACTTGGTTAAAGAGTATTGAATAGTATAAGTTGCGGTTTGTATGATCATCCCTATTTTGATAACAGCACATACTCAAAATGGTTATCCAACTTTTTTAATATAGCATCCTTACCCTCTTCATAAAAACCTCTAATAGAACAAAAGTACCTACACTCATATATCTAAATTATCCAAATTAAAAAATCGGTAGATTCATAATTTTAAATTCGTTCAATACCGAAAAAAACAATACCAGACATCGTGAATCAATAGAACTCGAATACTGAAAATTCGAAAAGATATAAAATGGTTTTCTTCCTTCAAATAAAGGAAGATTTCAATATTAATTTCCGAAAAAGGTTCGGTTATTATTTACTCAAACTATAGATATATAATCCACTAAAAAAAGAAATCACTCCAAACAGCAAAGCATAAATTCCAATTAGAGAAGCAATAAGGAGGACTCCCAATAGGGGGCGAGACACAATGATGATACCGAATAAAATGGAAACAATTCCATTAAGTATGATCAACCATTTTCCTGGAGTGGGAAACTTTTTATAAAACTGAATAACATTGAGAATATGAAACAAACCTAAAAATATCGCCCAAAAACCTATGAGGAGAGTAATGAAGAGCGCCGACATTCCAGGCATGGAAGCCACCAATATTCCTACGACAATACTCATTATTCCTTCCAGGATGAGTGGCCACCCTCCTTTGGTTCTCACTGCTTGGATAATTCCCATTATACCTCCAACGATGGCAACGATACCCACCATCCAAAGCAAAGCACCGATGCTGAGATTCGGCCATACTAAAATCATGATCCCTATTAAAATTGCGACGATTCCTCTCCACACCAATGTACTCCAATCACTCATAAATACTTTTGGTTCAAACAACATAATAGCTCCCTCCTAAACTATTTTTATAAATAGGAAATTTACTTCATTTATAAATAATATCGGAATTTATTCTAAAAAAATTAATTTTGAACTTTTTTTATTAAAATATTATAAAAACTTTGAGCATTATCTAGCATATGATGATCATTATTAAAAAAAGCATACAATTTTTTTGGTTTTAAAATACAACAGTCGTCAGCAATCTCCTCCAATTCATAAGGGGTATAATTGTGATTATACCATCCGGTTCTTCCATGAAAACGGATGTAGATGATCCCATCAGAAAGAATAATTTTTCTCTGAATATCGGGACTATCTACACTTACCAGAACGGCCGGGATCTGTTCCATCTCTTTTATCCAGGTTTTTTGAAACCATTCTGTATTTCTCATTTCGATTGCAAATCGGCAATTGGATAGGGCGGGAATAGCCTGGAAAAAACGTACCAACGAAACGAATTGGTTAGTTCGAAATGAAGGAGGCAATTGGAAAAGATAAAAATCAATCAGAGATTGAAGTGGGGAAAAGAGCTGGAGAAATGCCTCCCAAACCGGATATGATTCTTGGCTTAAATGATGAATATGGGTAACCCGACGGGATACTTTAATCGAGAAACGGATATTTTTCCCTTTTTGCGCCCATGAATTAATTTGATTGGGAAAAGGAAACCGATAAAAACTAGCGTTGAGTTCAACTGCATTTAACCGACTATTTTCCACATACCAGGTAAAATTCTTCTCTTTATTCCAAGAGTAAAACCACCCACTAGTTCCTACGTATATCTCCATTAAAAAATTTCACCCTCCTTCATTTTTCTATTATAAACGCTCAAATACTTGAACCAGGGATCGATAAGCTTGAATGAAAACCGGATAAAGACGGTTATAAGTCTCCGCATCTTCCGGACGAGGGTGAAAACAATCTTGGATTTCTATTAATTTTTCGACTATCTCATAACCTGGGAAAATCCCTACTCCTACTCCACCAGCTATGGCTGCCCCCAGAGAGGTTGCTTCTTCCAAATATTTGGGACGTAATACTTCCATTTTATACATACTCGACAGGATTTGAGCCCAAAATGCTCCTCGCGCCCCACCTCCAATGATTCGCATGTTTTCAATTTGTATGCCCTGTTCCTGAAAAGCATCCAGAATAATACGCAGGTTAAAGCTCACCCCTTCAAGAACTGCTCGAATGAGATGAGACTTTTTATGACGAGCGGTTAAACCGATAAACGTCCCACGGGCATGAGGGTTCCACCAGGGAGCACGCTCCCCTAGTAAATAGGGAAGAAAAAGTAAATTTTCAGCTCCAGCCGCTACTTTGCTTGCCTCCAGGTTCATCAAATCATAAGGACTGACACCCAATTCTAAAGCAATAGCCTTCTCTCTTTCACAAATAGCATCTCGACACCATTGATAGGAACCTCCTGCTGCCTGCATCGTACCGGTAGGCATGTATAGCCCCTTATCAAGATGATGAAAGGTAAAATTCCTTTTTTCTTGATCGTAAAATGGATTTTTACTGGCAAGAGCAATCCAGGATGAGGAACCCAAATAATTGTAGGCTTGTCCTTCTCTCACTACCCCAGCCCCAGCGGCAGCACAGGGACCATCACCTCCTCCAATGACAACAGGAGTTCCGGGAAGTAATCCAGTTACTCGAGCGGCTTCAGGAGTAATTCTTCCAACAACTTCAGCCGAGGGAAAGAGCGGTGGTAATTTTGCCAAATCAATTTCTGCAGCATCTATAATTTCGTCTGACCACGTCTCCTTCAGCAAATCAAACAAATTTGTTCCAGAAGCATCTGAATAATCGCTGGCAAAATTCCCAGTCAGCTTATAAACGATATAATCTTTTGCCATTAGAAAATATCTGGCATTCTTGTATACTTCTGGATAATTCCTTTTTATCCAAAGAATTTTGGCTAATGAATAATTGGGGCTCAACCGATGACCGGTAATCTGGTAAATTCGGTCTTCATCAATTTGCTCTTTAACCCAGTTTACTTCTTCAACTCCACGACGATCTGCCCAAATTAATATACGATACAAAGGCTTACCATCTGCACTAACCGGCAAAGCCCCCATCATTTGTCCTGAAAAACTCACCACTGCAATATCAACAGGGTTAAATCCACTTTTTTCAATCAAATTTCGAGTTGTGTGAATAACAGCTTCCCAATAATCTTCAGGATTTTGTTCAACTGAGAGCGAGTCGGGAAAAAAAGTTTCATATCCAAAAAATTCACTGGCAATCAGACGTCCGTTTTCCTCAAACAGAGTTGCTTTATTCCCGGTGGTTCCAAGATCATGAGCCAGTATCAGTTTCGACATGATTATCATCCTCCTTTTGGTTTCTTACGATCAAGCGTACAGTAATGATTCGTTTTCCTTTCATTCTTTCTACCTTTATTATGTAGCGATCGATCTCAACCATCTCGCCCAGTTCAGGGATTTTACCCAAGTTTTCCATGACCAACCCTCCCAGCGATTCAAATTCCTTGCTTTCGGGGATGGTTATTTGAAGAAGTTCATTGAGATCACCAATCGGGGTAGAGGCATCGACCAGATATTCGTTTTCCCCAACCTGCCGATATGGAGGAGCTTCCTGGTCATGTTCATCCTGGATCTCACCGACCAGCTCTTCAAGGAGGTCTTCAATGGTCACCAGTCCGGCAGTTCCTCCATATTCATCAAGTACTATCGCCATGTGAATTCTTTGTTGTTGGAGTTCACGCAACAACTCTATAATTTTTTTGGTTGCCGGGACGAAATGAATCGGACGCAAGAGTTGCCTGACTTTTTTATCGCTCTCAATCAATTTTTCAATGTAGGGTAAAACATCTTTGATATGAACAAAACCCAGGATATTATCCAAATCATCACGAAACACTGGAATCCGGGAAAAATGAGTATTCATTGACAGCTCGAGCATATCTTTTAAGCTGGCATTGTCATCGATACACACCATGTCGGTCCGTGGGGTCATGACTTCGTAGGCCATGGTATCACCAAAGTCAAAGACTTCATTAATCAACATTTTTTCTTCGATCGGAACTGTCCGTTGTTCGGTGATAAAAATGCGTAATTCTTCATCGGTATGAGTAATATTTTCTTCGTGTGAAATTCCCAAGATGCGAGAAATAAAGTCAGTTGATAGAGAGAGTACCACCACCATCGGTTTAAAAATCTTCGAGAAATATTCCAGGGGTTTTGCTAATCGGAGGGAAAGCACTTCGGGATTGCTCATGGCTATTCGCTTTGGAACCAATTCTCCAAAGACTAAGGTCAGATAGGAAATAAATACTGTTACCGCAATAATCGCCATCCCCTCTCCAAATCGATTGAAAATAGGGAATGAGGTCGCTTCCAGCTTGCGACCAATCTCTTGAGAGAGAGTAACCGCTCCGGTTGCACTGGCAAAAAAACCAGCCATAGTCACACCGATTTGGATAGTCGCTAAAAATTGGCTTGGATTCTTGAGTAATCGATTGACCGCCTTGACCTGCTTTGATCCTTTTTTTTCAAGTAATTTCAATTTACTTCTACGTAAAGAAATAATAGCAATCTCCGATGCGGCAAAAAAAGCATTGATGAAAATCAATAAGAAAATAAGGAGAATAGTTGACAAATAATTCATGTATGGTTTTTTAACTCCTTTCTAAAAAACGATAAAGGATCGCTGAAATTTATAAACTCCGGAAAAATTGTTTGAAAGGCAATATCGAATCCGTACTGTTGACATTGAAGGAAAAAGCGTCGAATTTCTGATGGACTTTTTCCTTTGAAGAGATGCTCGACAGCGATTTGGGATTGGAGATAAAAGGAAAGGGCTTGGTCGCGATGTCGGTTTTCAGTTTTTAGACTCGGGTCGGGTTCAGGAAGAGAATGGGGAAAAAGAAAATACGCCAGTCCCTCCTCAAACCAGGATGGGAGAGAAAGATGATTTTTATCGATGATCGCATGAAGGAGTTCATGAGCGACAGTATTCTCTAAAATTTCTTTTTGACGTAAAAAGTGGGGATTGCGGAGATGGATTTCACCTTCATGATAAATTGCTGCCGCCCAGAAAGGAAAACCGTGGAGCTGAAAAGAATGACCGTCAGGATGCATAATCACTTGCAAAGATACATCAGTTGATAAACCGGTATAAAACTGAATAGTGGCAGCTGCATTATTCAAAACCTGATTGATCGCCAATTGGGGGTAGTGAGTTTGATTGGACAAATAAACAAAGGTGACGTTCAGACACCAACTGGGTATTTGGACGAAGAAAATCAAAAGAAGGACTGTAGCAAGCGCCAGGAGACGCTTGCTACAGTGATATTCATCTTCCACTTTCAAAGACATACTCTTTAGAGTACCCCCGTACCTCCGGGAAATACATAAGATAGACTTGAGTGGGTCTCACATAGAATGTTCCCGAATCCCGGACTCTTAAGTAATATCTTATCACATTTTTTCCCGCTTCAATACGAGGAACAAACAGGACCGGGAGTTGATCGTAAATTTTTTTGACGATGAATTGGAGAATACTTGAAGTGACTTCATCACCAGTATCTTGAAGTTGATATAGATAGTCATTTCGAATCAACTCGAAACCGGCAGCCATACCATCTTCGATAACCAGGTTATCGAATTGATTGGGGCTATCAATGACAATTTCACACAGGATTTCATCCCCGGGGCGAAGCGAAGTGATAGCTTCCTTGGCAAAGACAAAATTGTCTTCAGAAGTTTTCACCGGTTTTATTTTCCAATAGGTCTTGGACACCGCAAGAGTCGATTGCGGAAACTGAGTGGTGGTAAATCCTCTGAGATTGAGGGTGATCAGGTATATTCCCTCTCCCTGGATTTCAATATGATTTGTTCCCGGACGCAATTTTTCTTGATCGATGCTGATCCGCTTGGTCATATCGGTAGCGCTGATCTGTCCTTCGTGGATAACCTCTGAATTGATTTTCAGCGTAAAATGAGCGCTTTGTGGCTGCGATTTTTCCCAGAAAAGCGGAGCGATATTCAGGAAGTAAGCAGTTTCTTTGGTGTTTATATACCAATCCGATTGGATGGTTCTCAATACCCAGAGAAAAGCTTTTTCAGCTAAGGACCGGTTGTCTTTATGGAGCGCCAATACTGCCCAACAGGTGCTTAAAAAGCGGTCATCCTCCCAGGGTTTCTCCGGATTAGAATTCCCATAAAAGACTGAATCCCCAGCCACCTGCACCCGTGTAATCAGCTCTTTTTGGATTTGATCATGGACCTCCCCACTGGTAATTAAACTCAACCAGGCTAATGCTTTATCAGATATCTTCCTGATAGTCGCACTTATTTCGGACAGGTTAAGCTGGGGTGGTTTTTCACCAGCACGAGTCAACACATAATATCCGAATGCTTTTTCCCAGCTTAAACCTTCTTCCTTGAAATCCATGAGATACTGTTTGGCTTTCTGCAAAGCATTCTCACTTACTAAATATCCTTTTTCACGAGCCAACACCAACGCCAGCAAAGCATGAGCAGTATTGAACACATTGCTGTCATCATTTTGCCACCAACCCCATCCCCCATCATAATGTTGCAACGCATAGAGTTGATAAATACCTTCCTGTATTTCACGAGGAGCATGCTTCGACCAATCGAACTGTTCAGGAAGCGGGAGCGAAACTAACGATATCATACGGCTTGAGGTTTGCTCGGTACATCCGTAGGGGTAATTATACATCTTTTCCATGAATCGATAAAAAACGCTATTTAGATTCTGATAGAGAATAACTTCTGTTTGGGGAATACCGGTAAAAATATCCGGATGATATTCAAAATTGAGCGAGGCACCCCCTCCAGAAACAAAAGCGGAAGAATATTGGTTGATTTCCACACCTCGCGGTTTGATGGATTGGGTCACTTCAATGGCATCACTGGCTAATTCTCCTCGAGCATACATTCTCAGCCAGGGCGTCCCCTCACTCATTGCCTGGAAATTAACTGGTATTACCAGGTTTTGATTGGGATCAATCTCTACTTCAGCCGGGAAAACCCCAATGCTCAGTTCCGGTGAAGATTGAGCTTCGAGTGTGACTTTTTGCCTAGGGAATTCATTCCAAAGCGTCATCTGAGTCTGAATCGAATCTCCCTGGGTGAGATAGGATGGGAGCTCCACCCGGAAGGCGAAGGGGCTGGAAGTTTTAAAATTCATAACCGATTCGCCAAATTCATCAGGAGTATTCGCCCTCACCTCGACTCTCCAACTGGACAAGCTGTCCGGGCAGGTGAATTCAACTTCAGCTTCTCCCTGTTCATTGGTCATTAAATTAGGGAACCAAAGAAGAGTATCGGGGAAATATTTTCGTACCACTGGCTCAGCGGCTCCTCCCCGACCGTCCCCCTTGAATTGAGGCTTGGTATTTTGGACATATTCTCCCTGACCGTAGAAGTATTCATACCAGGAGGATTGGGTATACACTTTATTGTAAAAGTTTTGGTAGTAATGATCGTAGATTCTTTCCCACCATTGATAAGATATATCAAAAATCGCTTGATCCACAATGGCCAGCGAGAAATCGCACCGTCTGGGCTGTAAATCAGCACCACTGATCTTTATCTTTAATTTCCCCTTTTCTTGAGGACGATAGCGGTCTTTATCGGTCGATATTTCGACCGAAAGTTCTTTTTCTGGTATGACGGGAATTTGGACTGTTTCATTGTAATAGCTTCCCTTAAAAAAAGTTGCCAGGCTGAAATAATATCCCATAATAGCGTCCTTGGTGATGGGGATTGATATTTCATAGGGTCCAGTTATGTCAACTTTCACTTCATACTCGTAGATTTTTTCACCTTCGATCGAAATCAGGTGGGGAAATTTTTCAGTAACCGGTGGAACAACCAATACCTTGGCAGTTTCACCGACCCGATATTCTTTTTTATCCAGATGAAGTTCGACTCCGGTTGCTGGCAGATATAACCCGGCGCCGGTTACGTAAAAAGTATCAGAAGCAGTGATTTTATTCCCCTTACTATCCTGCGATTCACAGACCAGACGATAGAAACCGGCTTTATCCATAGAAAAATCGATACCAGCCTGGCCTGAAGAGACAGCAAAGGAGAAGAGTTTAACCGATGATTCATCCCAGTCCTTTTTTTCTTTATTCCAGTTCAATTCATAAATGGTGGCGTAGACTTTGCCCACATCGACTTTCTGATCCATGGCATCGCGCGCTTCCACGGTGTAATGGAGATCCTGGTTAACCTCGACAAAATACCGGTCGGATTGGAGAAGAAAGGCATAATCTCCCATCAGTACTTTTACCCGAGCAATTTTTTCCACTCCTCGGGAGGCAGCATCGAAAACCCCGATTTGAATTTCATACCAATAGGCGTTGTCTTTGACTTCAGGAACAAACTTGACCTCAGCTTCTCCTTTTTCATCCAGAACCCCAGTGTTTTCTTCGATCATCTCGGTCTGCATGTTGGTTTGCCAGTAATAAACCGGGTAGCGGTAAATTTGATAATGAAAAGTTCCTGGGGTGAGCGG
>Ga0172366_10001483_pt1 | contig 18161 bp, 16 predicted proteins | sample LakKivSesite69cm_FD_114533 | JGI IMG/M metagenome (GOLD analysis project Ga0172366, IMG submission 114533) | Sediment microbial communities from Lake Kivu, Rwanda - Sediment site 69cm | ecosystem: Environmental > Aquatic > Freshwater > Lake > Sediment | place: Rwanda: Western Province, Lake... | reverse complement strand
GGAACAGCCCCAGGGCTTCCACCGCCGCGTAGTCATTGATGAGCAGGTCCTCAGAGGGGCGGTTTTCGTGTTTGACTCCCATCCTCCCGGCAGATTCAGAATCCGGGGATGCGCCGCCGGATCTGCCGTTCCACTTCTTCCTTCGCCTTCTCCTTCCAGTAGTCCTCGCTGAACATATCGAGAATCGAGCTCAGCTCGCGGCTATGGCGGAGCAGCTCCGCCGGCTTTCCCGTGCGCAGCTTGAACAGGTCCTGCGCCCCCAGCGTGAGCACCTCCTCGGCGAACCGCACTTCGACCTCGCCCTCATAGCCGTAGAAGTTCGTCTTCTCGTCACTCACTACTTCCACCTCGTAGACGGTGCCGCGGACGATCGCCAGCGCGTTGGGAGTCTCCACCTCGAACGACGAGCCGGGCGAGAGCGCCTGCTTGATGTTGGCGATGAGGTCGCCCTTGCTGAGCGCGACTGATCTTTGCCTCTCTTCCGGCTCCTTCAGCGCGAGCACCGAATTCTCCTTGAGCAGGAGCAGAATCCCACCGGCGAACTCCAGCATCACCTTGCTTTTCTTCCGCACCTCGACGCGGTCGCCGGCGAAGAGCTCGTCTTCCGGCTTCGCCTCGCGGGAAGGCTCCTCGCCGCCTGCGAAGATGAACACATCCCCCGCGACCCGCTGCACCGTCGCCAGAGCCTCCACCATTTCCGCAGCCGGGGCAGCGGTCTCCTCTTCAGGCACCGGCGTCTGACTCTCATTCGTCTGCGCCGCCGCCACGCCGGACGAGAAGAGAAGAAGAGCGCATATCAGAGCGCAACCGATTGACCATCTCGTAAGCATCGCGCAGCTTCCCAGGTTCAAAGGGAGTGCTAACATTCTAACACCTGAATGCTGGACCAGAGCCAATCGGGCATCCTCTTCGTCTGCATCGGCAATTCGTGCCGGTCGCCGATGGCGGAGGCGATCTGCCGGCACCTGGCGGGGGAGAGGGTGGCGGCGTTTTCCGCCGGGGTCGCGCCGGTCGGGGAGGTTTCTCACGGCGCCGTCGAAGCGCTCTCCCGCCACGGCATCAGCGCCGGCGGCTTGCGCTCAAAGCATGTGGACGAGGTGCCGCTGGAGCTGGTGGGGCTGGTCGTCTGCCTGGATGCGGCATACACCGCCGAGCGTGTGCTTGACCCGGATGTGCCAGTACGATACGAGAACTGGGATATCCCGGACCCGATTGGCGGCGGCATGGAAGACTACGAACGCACGTTCGAAGTCCTGCGAGAAAGGATAAGTGATTTGCTCAAACGCGAAGGGCTGCTCTAGCCGGCAATGTCCACGGCCCGCAGCTCCCTAGACTGACTTCTTGGACTTCTTGCCGCTCTTCTTCGGTGTCACGTCGATACCCGAGCCGCCGGATTCCTCAGGCTCGCGGTCGACCCGATGGTCGGTGGCATAGAAGCCGGGACCCTTGAAGATGACTCCGGGCGCCGAGATAATGCGCTTGGCCCTGGCTCCGCAGTGCGGGCACTTCCGCGTGCCGTTGTGCGAGAAGCCTGAAAACACCTCGAAGGCATAGCCACAGTGGTCGCACTTGTATTCGTATATTGGCATCGTCGATTCCTCCCTAGCCGGCGGGAGTCTCCACCTTCGTCGTTTCACCCGGCTTTGCGGCAAAGGTAAACTCGCCATCGGCGATGTCTATTACCACCTGCGAGCCATCCTTGATTTCACCGGCGATGAGCTTCTGCGATACCGGACTCGCCACCAGGCGCTGGATGGCGCGCTTCATCGGGCGGGCGCCGAAGCTGGGATTGTAGCCCTCTTCGGCGACCTTTTCAAGCGCCGCCTCAGAAAGCTCAAGCGTGATTCCGCGCTCCGCCAGGCGCGCCCGCAGCTCGTCCATCCGCAGCAGCGCGATCTGCCTTACCTCCTCCCTCGTCAGCGAATGGAAGACCACGACTTCGTCGATCCGGTTGAGGAACTCCGGTCGCAGGGTCTTCTTCAGCAGCCCGAGCACGGTCTCGTTCGCGCGCTCCTGCAGCTCCTCGAGGTCTTCTTCGCCGGCACCGCGGGTGCGGAAGCCCAGCCGGGTCCCCTCCGCAATCTGGGCGATCTCCGCGCTCCCGATGTTGGAGGTCATAATCACCACCGTGTTCTTGAAGTTCACCGTCACGCCCTTGTTGTCCGTGAGCCGACCGTCATCGAGCACCTGGAGCAGGATGTTGAACACATCCGGATGCGCCTTCTCGATCTCGTCAAGCAGCACGATGGAGAATGGCTGCCGCTTCACCCGCTCCGTGAGCTGACCTCCCTCGTCATAGCCCACGTAGCCCGGGGGCGCGCCCACCAGCCGGGAAACGCTGTGCTTCTCCATGTATTCGCTCATGTCAATGCGAGTAACGGCGTCGGTGCTGCCGAAAAGGAATCCGGCGAGCACCTTCACGAGCTCGGTCTTTCCGACGCCGGTCGGGCCCAGGAAGAGGAACGACCCCAGTGGCCGGTTGGGGTCCGACAGGCCGCTTTTCGCCCGCCGAATCGTCTCGGCAACGAGATGCACCGCCTGCTTCTGGCCGATTATCTTCTCGCCCAGCTCGTCTTCCATCCGCAGCAGCCGGTCGCTCTCCTCCTCGGTGAGCCGAGTCACCGGCACACCGCTCCACTCGCTGACGACCTGGGCAACCGTTTCCGGGGTCACCTCGACGTCGCGTCCCGCGTCTTTGAGCCGCCCCCGCTCATCCTCCATCTCCCTGGCGACCTGCGCCGCTTCCTGCTTGTAGCGGGTGGCGGTCTCATATTGCTCACGGTCGGCGGCCCCCCGTTCCTGCTCCTGGAGCTGCTGCAGTCTGCTCTCAAGCTCGGTCAGGCGGGCGGTCTCGGACAGCGCTCGCAGACGTGCCCTGGCCGCTGCTTCATCTATCACATCGACCGCCTTGTCCGGCAGGAAGCGTCCGGTGATGTAGCGTGTCGACAGGCTGACGGCGGCTTCCAGCGCTTCGTCGGTGATCTTGAGATGATGGTGCTCCTCGTACTTCTCGCGGATTCCCCGCAGAATATCCAGCGTCTCCTCCGGTGTAGGCTCCTCCACCATCACCGTCTGAAAGCGCCTTTCCAGCGCCGGATCCTTCTCGATGTGCTTCCGGTACTCCGTGATTGTGGTGGCGCCCACGGCCTGCAAGTCCCCGCGCGCGAGCGCCGGCTTCAGGATGTTGCTGGCGTCAATGGCACCCTCGGCGGCGCCGGCACCAACCACTGTGTGCAGCTCGTCAATGAACAGGATTACATTTCGCTTGCGCTTCACGATCTCGTCGAGCACCGCCTTCATCCGGTCCTCGAACTCGCCGCGGAACTTCGTTCCCGCGACCAGCCCCGCCATATCAAGCTGCAGCACCTGCTTATCCAATAGCGGCTCCGGCACTCGCTTCTGCGCGATCTTGAGCGCCAGCCCGTCGACAATCGCAGTCTTGCCGACGCCCGGGTCGCCGATCAGCACGGGATTGTTCTTGGTGCGCCGTGAGAGGATTTCAGTCACCCGCCGCATCTCCCGCTCGCGTCCGATGATGGGGTCGATCTTGCCCTGCCGCGCCTTCTCCGTGAGGTCGACCGTGAACCGCTTCAGCGCCTGATAGGTCTCCTCCGCCTGCGCGGAGTCCACGCGCTGGTATCCGCGAATCTCCTTCAGGCTTTCCAGCACCTTCTCCTTGGTGAGACCCAGCGAGTTGAGAATCCGGTAGGCGGTGCCGTGCTGAAGCTCGAACATCGCCAGCAGCAGATGCTCGGTGCCGACGAACTCGTCGCCCATCCGCTTCGCCTCTTCGTGGGCGATGTCGAAGAGCCGCGCCGCCCCCGGGGTGATGTATATCTGACCGACCCCGCTCGGCGTCTCCATCTGCGGCAGCCGCTTCACCGAGCCACGGATCTTGTCCAGCGCCTTCTCCGCATCCACGCCCGCCTGCCGCAGAAGCTCGGGCACGATTGACTCCTCCACGAACGCAATCCCGTAGAGGATATGCTCGGTGTCGAGCTGCACCTGCCTGGTCTCGAACAGGATGTCCTGCGTCTTCTGCAGAGCCTGCTTGGCTCGGTCGGTAAGTTTCTCAAAAGGAATCATTGCGATTCGCCCTTCTCCTCTGTTTCCTTCTCCTCACCGCCCGGCGACTCCACCGGAATGCGCTTGCGCACCGCCAGCCCCTGGCCGGCCTGTCCCGACCTCACCAGGCCGAACTCCGAGCCTTCGAGGAACGAGCGCATCCGTTGCCGCACCGGTTCATCGAGCTGCGCCAGCACCATCTGCATCAGGCGCTCCATCTCCGAAATCTGTTCCTGCATCCGCAATACCACTTCCGCTCCGGCAAGGTTCACTCCCATGTCCCGCATCAGCACCAAAATGAAGCGCAGGCGCTCGACGTCCTGCGGCGAGTACATGCGGGTGCCGCCGGCGGTTCGCCGCGGCTTGATCAAGCCTTCCCGCTCGTATTCGCGCAGCGTTTGCTGATGCAGCTCGAACATGCGCGCCACCGTCCCGATGGTCAGCAGCGGCTCCTGCTTCATATCCCATTGCCTGTTACTCTCGTCCATCATTTAGAAACCGAACCTTCTGAGTCGCGGGTTCTGCGGATTGGAGGCGCCGAATTCGCGGATCAACTCGCGGCTCCGGACGTCCACCCCCACTGGCGGCACAATCTCGATTCTTGCGTAGAGGTCGCCGTACCCGCCCTTGCCCAGATGCGGGAATCCCTTGCCGCGCAGCCGCAGCACTTTCCCGCTGGGAGTCCCCGGGGGCACGCGCAGCCGGACGTGCTTGTCTAGGGTGGGAATCTCCAGCTCCACACCCAGTACCGCTTCCGTTAGGCTAACCGGCACGTCCAGGTAGAGATTGTCTCCCTCCCGCAGGAAATACGGATGCTTGCGCACTTGAACGTTCAGGATAAGGTCGCCGTAGGGCCCGCCATTCCTGCCGGGCAACCCCTTGCCGCCGACCCGCACCTTGCTGCCGGTGTCGACACCGGGGGGAACCCGCACTTCCAGCGTCTCCGTCCTGGGCTCACGGGCGGCGCCGCGGCACTTCGCACACACCTTGCCCGGAATCTGACCACTGCCGCCGCAGCGCGGGCACGCGGTGGCGCCCATTCCCAGAACGCTCGCCCTTCCGGCAACTCTTCCGCTACCGCCGCACACAGTGCAGGTTGTGGAATGCGAGCCCGGTTCCGCACCGGTGCCGCCGCAACGAGAACACAGAACCTCACGATTCACCGCGATGGTCACCGTGGTACCTTTGGCTGCTTCGGCGAAATCCACTGTAACCTTCTGATGGATGTCAGGCCCTTTCTCTGGCACCGGCTGCGATGGTCCACGCGTGCGGGTAGTGCGCCCGAAGAGGTCGCCAACGACATCCTCGAATCCGCCGAAGGACCCCCCGCCGGAACCGAAGGTGCGCACGAATTCATCCCAGTCCATGGTGCGATAGCCGGCGCCGCCCGGCCCGGGGCGGCCTCCTCCGGGCGTGCCCACGTGGCGGAAGAAATCATTACCGTAATGGTCATATTGCCTTCGCTTGTCGTGGTCGGAGAGAATCGCGTAAGCCGCCTGCAATTCCTTGAACTTCTGCTCGGCGCTGGGATTCCCCGGATTCACATCCGGATGATACTTGCGTGCGAGTTTCCGGTAGGCAGCCTTGATCTCCCTATCGTCAGCTCCTCGGCTCACGCCGAGAATACCGTAGAGGTCCTTGCCGTTCATCGGGGGCTAAGCCTCCCGCTCCTCCTCGCCGCGGTCACCTTCCGCCTTCGGCACCAGCACCCTGACCGTCGCCGGCCGCACGATGCGACCACCGACCTTCACTCCCGGCTGGTAGACCTCAGCCACCGTATCCACGCTCACATCGCCGGATTCCTCCGTGTGCAAAGGCTGATGCAGCTCGGCGTCAAAGGGAACACCCGATTCCACAATCCGGGTCACACCGTACTTCGCGAGCACGCGCTCGAACTGCGCGACGGTGCGCCGAAGCCCCGCCAGCAAGGGGTTATCGTCGTCCGATTCGCAAGCGTAAGTGCTAATCGCCTGCGCGAAGCTGTCCATGACCGGCAGCAGCTCAAAAATGAGCGCCTCGATGGCGCAGAGACGGTTCTCCTCCTGCTCGCGCTCGACCCGTCGCTTGAAGTTGATGAGTTCGGCCCGGCCTCGTTGAGCCAGCTCCAGGTACTCCTTCGCCTGCTGTCGCGCCTGCGCCAGTTGCTCCTCGGTGGTGGCCAGCGGCGCCTCCGCGCCCTCCGCCACGGGAACCGAGGGAACACCCGCTTCTTCGGACACCGGAGCAGCGTCCGGGCGCGTCAGCTCCTGCGGACCCGGCCCGTTCCCGTTTTCGACATCGCCCTTGTGCTCCGACCCGTTTGTTCGCTTGCGAACCATCCGCATCGCTCCGAAGGATACCCGAGGGGAGCCTGGCCGGCTGCCCTCGGGCAGATTGCCGCGCTACTTGATGCTGACCTTCTTCGGCTTCACTTCTTCCTTCTTCGGCAGCTCTACCTCGAGGACTCCGTTCTCGTAGGTCGCCTTGATCGCCTCTGCGTCTACTGAGCCCGGCAATGTGAAAGCGCGGTAGAACCTGCCGTAGCTCCGCTCCACGAAGTGGTAGTCCTCTTTCTTCTCCTCTTTGGAGAAGCTGCGCTCGCCCGAAATGACAAGCTGGTTATGCTCGATGGAGATGGCAATGTCCTCCTTCCTCATTCCAGGCAGGTCAGCTTTGAGGTGAAAAGCCTTCTCGTCCTCCTTGACGTCCGCTCGCGGCGTCCAGCGCACGAGCGAACCTTTTCGCTCACCCTCGGCCTCGCCGAGGAAATCCTCAAAGACACGATCCAGCTCATCCCTCAGCGTTCTCAGGGGATACTCCCTTCTGAAGAACCTCATCATAGACATAGTGCCATTCCTCCTTAATCAGTAATTCAGTCAACTTCCTTGTATTCGGCGTCGACGACATCGCTGTCGGGGCCGGAATCGCCGGCGGCTTCCGCGCCCGGCTCGGAAGCCGAGCCAGCAGCCGCCTGCCGTTGGGCCCCGGCTTCGCGGTACATGAACTCCGCAAGCCGGTAGCTGGCCTGGAGCAGCACGTCGGTCTTCGCCTTGATCTCGTCGACGTTCTTGCCCTCCATCGCCTTCTTCAAGTCCTCCAGCGCGCGCTCGGTAGCCTGACGGTCGGCGTCCGGCATCTTGGTCCCGTGCTCGCGCAGGGTCTTCTCCGTCTGATAGATAAGGCTGTCGGCTTTGTTGACAGTATCCGCCTCTTCGCGTTTGCGACGGTCCTCCTCCGCGTGCTCCTGACTCTCGCGAACCATGCGTTCAATCTCCTGCTCCGAGAGGTTGGTGGAACCGGTTATCGTTATTCGCTGCTCCCTGCTCGTTGCCAGATCCTTCGCGGTGACATTGACGATTCCGTTAGCGTCGATATCGAAACCCACCTCCACCTGCGGGACCCCGCGCGGAGCGGGAGGAATCCCGACGAGGTGGAATCTGCCGAGGCTCTTGTTGTAGGCGGCCATCTCCCGCTCCCCCTGGAGAACGTGGACTTCGACCGAGGTCTGATTGTCCGCCGCGGTGGTGAAGATCTCGCTCTTTTTCGTCGGGATGGTCGTGTTGCGTTCGATTATCTTCGTGAACACGCCGCCGAGAGTCTCGATACCAAGGGTCAGCGGGGTCACGTCCAGCAGCAGGACGTCCTTGACTTCCCCCTTGAGCACCGCGCCCTGGATGGCGGCGCCGACCGCGACCACCTCGTCCGGATTCACGCTCTTGTTCGGTTCCTTGCCGGTCAGCTTCTTCACCAGTTCGTAGACCGCCGGGACACGCGTGGAACCGCCGACGAGAAGGACCTGGTCCACCTCTCCGGCACTCAAACCTGCATCGCTCATCGCCTGCTTGACCGGACCCACGGTCTTTTCCAGCAAGTCATCAATCAGCTCCTCGAGCTTCGCCCGGGTGAGGGTCGCGTCCAGATGCTTCGGCCCTTCGGCGTCCGCGCTTATGAAAGGCAGGCTGATATCCGTGGTCGAGGCCGAGGACAGCTCGATCTTCGCCTTCTCCGCCGCTTCCTTCAGCCGCTGCAGTGCCCGCGGGTCCTTGCGCAGGTCGATGCCCTGCTCACGCTGGAAGTTCCCGGCCAGCCAGTCAACCACGCGGTTGTCGAAATCGTCCCCGCCAAGGTGATTGTTGCCGCTGGTGGCCTTCACCTCGAACACGCCCTCGCCGATTTCGAGCACCGAAACGTCGAAAGTGCCGCCACCGAGATCGAACACGACAATCTTCTGTTCCTTCTCGCTCTTGTCGAGACCGTAGGCTAGCGCGGCCGCCGTAGGCTCATTGATGATTCTCAAAACCTCGAGGCCCGCAATCTTTCCCGCGTCCCTGGTGGCCCGCTTCTGTGAATCCTCGAAGTACGCGGGAACCGTGATGACCGCCTGCGTTATCTGCTCTCCCAGATACGCGGAGGCGTCCCGCTTCAGCTTCTCTAGGATCATCGCGGAGATTTCCTGCGGGGTGTACTGCCTCTCGTCAATCTTCACCACATGGTCGGAACCCATCTTGCGCTTGATCGAGAGCACCGTCCGCTCCGGATGTACGACCGCCTGGCGCTTCGCCGCCGCACCGACGATCCGCTCTCCCTGCTTGCTTATATGCACAACCGACGGGGTTGTGCGTCCGCCCTCAGCGTTGGGTATGACTTTCGCCTCCCCTCCTTCCATAACCGCCACACACGAGTTGGTGGTCCCCAGATCGATGCCGATCACTTTCGCCATGTTCGCACCTCGAATCAGTGATTGCCCCTGAAGCTAAGAGCTCAGGACACAGTGCGAAGGAGCTGGGAACGATATGCGCCTTCGCGACCTAGATTATATATACCACGGAGGAGCAGATTATTGCAACCCCTCCGGGGATTATTACCCCCTGCGGGGGATGAGTTCGGGATGCCCGCACCCCTGCCTGACGTACGGGTGACAGATGCTCCGGCAGCCGCCTTCGCTGGCGCCCCACTCTTGCGAACAACCGCCCCCCTCCATTCGTCACTCAATGTGCATCGACCGCCTCTGCTCGCTGGTAGAATAGAGGTGGCAATCAAACGTGCTATGTGGAGGATTGCATGAATACCGGTGAAAGACACTGGCGTGTTTTCGCAATCGCGCTTCTGGTCGCGCTGGCCCTGCTGGTGGTTTACCAGGTTTCGCTCACGTGCGCTTTGCGCGAAGCGGCTCCCGCGAAGAGAACCAATGTCGCCGCCACAGCCAGCTTCCCCTCCCTTGCGGGCAAGTCCGCAGTCAAGCCCGACGACGCCTACTGGATTGCCGACCTGGTGGAACAGGCGCTCCCGTTTGTGGTGCAGGTGAAGGTCGAAGGGTCGGAGAAACAGTCGGGCGTGTTCAAGGAGTTCAAGTCGCCCAACAAGAATGATGAGCCCAACCCGTTTTCGGATGCCCTCCCCTTCGGATTCGAGTTCAAGTTCCCGGACAACCTCCCCCAAGTACCCGTCAAGGGAGTTGCCAGCGGCTTCGTCATCTCTGCAGATGGCTATATCGTGACCAACGCTCACGTGGTCGAAGGTGCCGACAAGGTGACTGTCACTTTGAACGATGGTTCCACGCATGAAGCGGAGGTCGTGGGCACCGACGCCCTCAAGGACATCGCCGTGCTGAAGATCAACGCAAAGGCTCTTCCTGTAGCGACGCTCGGAGACTCAGACCGGGTGCGCATCGGCGAGCCGGCAATCGCCATCGGCAGTCCTTTCGGGCTCGAGGCGACGGTGACCGCCGGCATCATCTCGACCACGGCTCGCGATCCCTCGGAACTTAAACTGCCCGTGGATGCGCGGCGCGTTCAGAAGCTGCTGCAGACGGACGCCGCCATCAACCAGGGCAACTCCGGAGGCCCGCTGCTCAACGCCAGAGGAGAGGTGATAGGCGTCAACCAGGCGATTCTGCCCTACGCGCAGCGCATCGGCTTCGCCATTCCGATCAACGAGGTCAAGTCCACCATCGACCAGATAATGAAAGAAGGCAAAGTCACCTATCCCGCGATTGGGGTGGTGATCCAGGACGTGACCAAGGATAGCTACAAGGACCTGAAGATCGAAGTCGATCACGGGGCTTACGTCTGGCAGGTCAATGCGGGGGGGCCCGCCGACAAGGCAGGTCTCGAGCCTGGCGACGTCATTCTGCGCATCAACGAGGTCAGCATCAGCAAGTCCAATGACCTCATTGAGGAGATTCAGAAGCACAAGGTCGGCGACCGCGTAACACTCCTGGTTGCCAAAGACGGCAAGAAGGACCGCCAGAGCAAGGTGGCGGTGATTCTCGGCGAGCTCGACGTTAAGGACCCATCCTTCCACCGCTAAGCTGTCGCGGCGGTAATCTGCGGGAAGCGGGGCAACCGCGTCCTGTGTTAAGATGATAGGGGGCGGGCGTCGCCGCATCCGGTGCCCGCGAATCACTTATGAGTTCACGACTCATACAGGTGCTGGTCATCATCGGCCTGGGGCTGCTGCTTATCTGGCTGTTTTTCAAGCTCCCCGAAGTCGGCCGCATCAAGATCGACTACACGCAGCTGGTCAACTTCGTGCAGCAAGGCGAGGTCCAGAAGCTGGTCATCAATAAGGATTTGGAGACCGCCACCGGTGAACTGAAACCCGCAACCAGTTCGGAAGGAGAGATGGTGTCCCGCCGCTTCCAGGCAGACATCCCGCAGGACCCCGCCGAGCTCATCAGCATGGCAACGGAGAAGGGCGTGAGCGTTGAGTTCGCCCGGGCTTCAGCTTTGAGCGCCATCTTCTCTGTGAATTCGTTGCTGCTCATCGGGATCTTCCTGATTCCCGTCCTCTTCTTCTGGTTCCTCATCTCAAGGCAGATGCAGGCCGGAGGCTCGTCGCAGGCGTTCAATTTCGGGAAGTCCCGCGCGCGCATGGTCAACCCGGAGAAGACCCGTATCACGTTCGCGGATGTCGCCGGCCTGGACGAGGTCGTGGACGAGCTCAAGGAAGTGGTCGACTTCCTCAAGGACCCGACCAAGTATCAGCGGCTCGGCGCCGAGATACCGAAGGGAGTGATCCTGATAGGCCCGCCCGGCTCGGGCAAGACGCTGCTCGCCAAGGCGATTGCCGGTGAAGCCAACGTGCCCTTCTTCTACATCAGCGGCAGCGACTTCGTGGAGATGTTCGTCGGCGTGGGGGCGGCGCGAGTGCGCGACCTCTTCGACCAGGCAAAACGGCGCGCCCCCTGTCTCGTCTTCGTGGACGAGCTCGACGCCGTCGGGCGCCAGCGCGGAACCGGCATCGGCGGCGGGCACGATGAGCGGGAGCAAACGCTGAACCAGCTTCTGGTGGAAATGGACGGGTTCGAGCCGAACTCCGGCGTCATCGTGCTCTCGGCCACCAACCGTCCGGATGTGCTCGACCCCGCGCTCTTGCGTCCCGGGCGGTTCGACCGCCGCATCGTGGTCGACAATGCGGACGCCAAGGGCAGGAATGCAATCCTCAAGATTCATCTCAAGAACAAGCCTCTGGACTCGGATGTCGACATCTCCGTCATCGCGCGGCGGACCCCGGGGTTCTCCGGCGCCGACTTGAGGAACGTCGCCAATGAGGCGGCGCTTCTTGCCGCCCGGAAGACGCAGGACAGAGTGACGATGGAAGACCTCGAAGAAGCCATCGACCGCGTTCTGGCGGGCCCCGAGCGTCGGAGCAAGGTCATCTCGGAGAAGGAACGCCGCATCATCGCTTATCACGAGCTCGGGCACGCCGTCGTCGCGCACGGACTCCCGGGCACCGACCCCGTCCACAAGATCAGCATCATCCCTCGCGGGCTGGCCCTCGGATACACGCTACAGCTTCCGGAAGAGGACACTTTCCTTCTCAGCCGCGACCAGCTGCTGAACCGCATCAGCGTGATTCTGGGGGGCCGCGCCAGCGAGCAGCTTGTCTTCGGCGAAGTCACCACCGGCGCCGCCAACGACTTCGAGCGCTCGACCGAGCTGGCCCGCGAGATGGTGACCCGCTTCGGCATGAGCGACGAGCTCGGCCCGCTGGCGCTAGGCAGCAAGCACGGGAGCATCTTCCTCGGCAAGGCCCTCGTCGAGGACCGCAACTACTCCGAGATGGTCGCCTCCAAGATCGACGAAGAAGTCAAGCGCATCGTCACCGAATGCTACCAGCGCGCGCTGGATGTGCTCAGCCGCTCCCGTGCGGTTCTGGATCGCATCGCCGCTCTTCTGATTGAGAAGGAAACCATCGAGAAATCGGAGTTCGAACAACTGATGAAGGAGGCCGAGCAGCAGGAGCAGCGCCCGCAGGAAGGGCTGGCTCCTGCTCCCGCATAGGCGATGAGCACCAAACGCATCGACCGGAAGCGCATCGAGAAGGCGGTGCGCGAGATTCTTCTCGCCATCGGCGAAGACCCGGAGCGCGAAGGACTGAAGGAGACCCCCCGGCGCGTCGCCCAGATGTACGAGGACATTCTGGGGGGAGTCCGCGAAGACGGCTACGAACTCATCCGCGCTTCGCTCTACGATGAGAAACACAGCGAGCTGGTGCTTCTGCGGGGCATCGGGTTCTTCTCCATCTGCGAGCATCACCTGCTGCCCTTTATGGGGGTCGCCCACATCGCCTACATCGCCAAGGGCCAGATAGCGGGGCTTTCCACCATCCTGCGTGCGTTCTCGCAGCTTTGCCGCCAGCCGCAGATTCAGGAACGCCTCACCTGGCAGATGGCGGATATGATGAACGACACCCTGAAGCCGCACGGAGTCGCGGTAGTCCTCGAAGCGCGCCATCTCTGCATGGAAATCACCGGAGTCAAGAAGCCCGGCACCGTGGTAACGACTTCGGCGCTGCGAGGCATCTTCCACAAGAACGAAGGCTCGCGCCAGGAGCTGTTCAAGCTCATCCAGGGCCGCGACAAGATAGTGTGAGGTGGAATACAGGTTGCCTCGCGATGTGGCCCGACAAGCAGAGCGAAGCCGATTCCCTCTGCATCAGCCAGTCCTTACTGCCCCGCGTACTTCTCCAGGTCCTTCTCGGTGATGCGGCGGGCACCGACGAAGCTGCGTTTGTAGTAGCCGTCGCTCATCGAGTTTATCTGGACTCTCCCTCTAACGCTGCTCGCGTGGATGAAGTTCCCGTCGCCCAGGTACACCCCGACGTGGCTGGGGCCGGACTTGTAGGTGGTGAAGAAGACGAGGTCGCCCGGCCTCAAATCCTCCTTGTCCACCGGCGTGCCCATCTCGTAGTACTGCTCCGACGCCCGGCGCGGGATGTTGTGCAGCCCGAACTGGTCACGGAGCAGGAAATACACAAAACCGCTGCAATCCATTCCCGAAAGGGAATTGCCGCCCCAGCGGTAGGGAATGCCTTTCAGGTCAAGACCGCGCGCGACCAGCCTCTGCCCGATGCTCCGGCCCGCCGCGAGTCCGAAATCGCGCTCCGGAACCAGGTACTCGCTGTAGATCCATCCTTCCTCGTAGCCGCGCCTCACCAGGCTCCACTTCTCGTCCCGACCCACCACCGAGACCGGAGTGCCGGCGTCAAACTGCGAAATGATGTCGGCATCCACATTGGGGGTCCGACGGAAGTTGACCTTGTCGCCGAGGACGAGGTACTTCGGCAGCGCGGTCGGGCGGACTTCGGCGTAGCTCTTGCTCAGCCATCCTTCCAACCCCTTCGTCGGCGATATCACCCAGCACCACGCATCCTCCTCGCCCTTGAGCACGAACCGCTCGCCCCGACTGAGCTCCACCAGCACCTCGGACTCAAGGCTCGGATTCGCGCGCAGGTTCACGCTGTCGGCGGTTATCTCAACTTCCTTGAGCTGGTACACAAACGAGCCGAACACATATCCTCTGAGGTCCAGCGAAGGTATGCTCACGAAGTACCACGGCCCGACGAAGCTGATGATATAGACCTTGGTGCCGCGGTCGACCACGTGGAAAACTTCCGACTTCAGGTCCGGCGCCGCCCGCAGGTTCACGCTGTCCGCTGAGATGAGCGCGATCGGCGGGTGCTCGGGGTCGAAGTTCGCGGCATCCTCCGGCGCCAGTTCCGGAGGCGTTGCCGGCTCCTCCGGAGCCGCGGAGGCGGCACGGTCCTCTCCCGCCGACTCCCCGGCAGCTACCTGAGAGCTTCCATTTCGCCCGCCGACCTCGATCGCGGCTCCCGCCGACTTGGCAACCACGTCCGACCGCGTGATGTTCGAGTAGCTGACTATGAGCTCCGTATCGGCTTCGCCCTCGCCGCCGGTTCTCTCCACCAGCTTGGTGAGGACCCAGCCGTTGGCATCCTTCAGGGGTACGAACACGTAGCTCCAGTCGCCCCGCTCCTTGATGATGAAGATGGTCGTGTCGAGGTCAAGGGTGGTGATGGTGGTCGATTCGACCTGAGGCAGCTTCTTCAGCAGCGCCCCCTCTTCGGCGATACGCGCGGCGGTCTCCGCCTGCGCCCGCGGTGGCGCCAACAGAAGCACAAACGCCACGACCAGCGCGGCAGCAATAAGCCCAATCCGTTCTTTCAGCAGCAAGACGGTAATCCCTCAGTGAAAAAAGCCGAAGCTGATTATATCAGACGGGTTACTCCGGGCCCGTGTTCACTCCCGGCGCCCGCTCTTAAGCGCTCACCCCGGACTGAATCTCCTACGATTCCTCCGCTCCCAGGCCGACGGTGCCCCTATGTGCGGTATCCACGCCGACGCCGTACTGGTTCGACCGATTGCTGTCGGCTCCCTGCTGGAGCGGCACGTCAGGATTCTTGGGGCCATCTCCATGCATGGCGCGGACCGAGCCGAGCCCGCTGTCGGCGGAGTCCCATACCGGCTGAGATGATTCTAGCATCCAGGCAAGGCATCCCAAACTTGCAGACCCACCGACTGATAACGCGTTCGCAAGGCGTAGATAATCCGCCGAGACCTGGCGCACGACAGGTGCATCAGTACTGGCGCCCCGTGCAATCCTGAACCAGCCACGCCCAAGTTCCTACAACACTCACAAGGGCACGCCACTAGCAGGCAAGTTCTCCCAACTCCACCACGACCCCGCAGACCCGTAACCCAGCGTCCACCAAGCGCAATCGTCCACTTGTCCACGCTATCAATATCCCTACTGCAACGACAACAGACTATCATCTAATTGAGGACTCTCAAGAAGTGGAGAGAGATCTGAGGCCTGAATCTGCCATCAGTCCAATCCACCGCGACTCGCACGGCTGCAAGCAACGCATTACAGAATCTTCACGTAGTCCAATGGAATCGAGCCATCATTGGACTCACTGGGAAAACCGCGAGTGAGGAGTGCTTCGATCGCGCGCCTGCCGACAGTTCCGAGCTCCACCGTGTAGTCGTTCACATACATTCCCACGAACCGGGCTGCGGTCGGAGGGGCGATCCCGCGGCTGAACCGCAGCGCGAACTCCAGGGCTTCATCGCGGTTTGCGAGCGCGTAGGCGATGCTGTTGCGGATGTGCGACGCCGTGGCCACTTTCACGCTGTCTGGCAGGTCACGCCGAACGACGTTGGCTCCCAGCGGAAGCGGCAGTCCGGTTTCTTCCCGCCACCATGCGCCGAGGTCAGCGACCATCACAAGCCCCGAATCGCGGAAGGTTAGCTGCCCCTCGTGAATGAGTAGTCCAGCTGCGAAGTTGCCCGCTGCGACCCTGTCGATGATGCGGTCGAAGGGGACTTCTTCCGCTTCCGGCTCGGCACCGAGGTAGAGCTTCAAAGCAAGATAAGCACTCGTCGTCCGTCCAGGGATGGCGATTGTCGATTCCAGAAGCTCGCGGGCCTCCATCTGTCGGGGTGCGACCACGACAGGTCCGTATCCGACCCCCAGGCTGCCGCCACAGGGAAGCAGCTGGTAGCTCGACGCGACTGCCGGATATGCGGCAACGGATATGGCGGTGACGTGGTAGAGGGAGCTTGCCGCCGCCAGGTTGAGGCTGTGGATGTCCTTCAGCACCGAGCGGAACTGGAGGTCGCCGGTATCGAGCTTGCCGGTGGCGAGCGCGTAGAACATAAAGGCGTCATCGCAATCGGGGCTGTGCGCGAGCGTGATTTCCACGGCGCGGCATTCTACCACGGCCCCGCGGATTGACTTCGCCCTCGACCTGGCATAGGATAATACCCCTCGCGCCAATATGTCGGTTACCCTTCAATTCCTTCTCGTCTTAGCAATCATCGTGCTGGTCGCGAAGTACGCCGGCGCGCTTTCGGTGCGCTGGGGGCAGCCGGCGGTTTTCGGCACCATACTGGCGGGCCTCATTCTGGGCCCGACCTTCCTCAACATACTCGGCTGGCCTATCTTCCTTTCGCCGGAGGTCGGCGCGGAAGCGGTGACTCAGGTGGAGCACGTTTCCCCGGTGTTCGAGCCGATCAAGCTGATGGCGGAGCTCGGCGTCATTCTGTTGATGTTCCTCGCCGGCCTGGAGACCGACCTCCGGCAGATGATGCGTGTCGGCGGCGCGGCGCTGTGGGCGGCGGTGGGCGGAGTGCTCGGCCCCTTGTTCTTCGGCTCCGGCGCGGCATATCTCTTTATGCGGCTGGGACTTCCGTTCACCGCCTACGAGGCGATTTTCATCGGCACGATTCTGACCGCGACCTCGGTATCCATCTCCGCGCAGACGCTGATGGAGCTGAAGGCGATTCGGAGCAAGGAGGGGGTGACCATTCTCGGCGCGGCGGTGATTGACGATGTCCTGGGCATTCTCCTGCTGTCGTTCGTGATTGCGTTCAAGCCCACGGGGGGTATCCTCGCGCCGAAGACCCACCTCCTCGACTGGGTGATGGAGCTGCTGCGCGAGTTTCCCGCGGTGGCGGCCAATCCCGGGCCCTGGCGCATGGGGGCGCTGGTCCTGCTGATGCTCTTCTCGGTGGCTCTCGCCGTTCTCATCTGGCGCTTCCTGCTGGTCCCCTTCCTGCGTCACCTGGGCAGCCAGCCGGTCGCCGAGGGGCTTCTGGCGGCGGCGGTGGTCGCTGGCCTCTTCTTCGCCTGGATGGCGGAGTTCATCGGCAACCTGGCGGCGATTACCGGAAGCTACGTCGTCGGCGTGCTGATTGCGCTGAGCGACCTGCGCGAGCAGGTGACGGCGAAGGTGCACACCCTCACCTACGGTATGTTCGTCTCCATCTTCTTCGTCAGCATCGGTCTGACGGCGGACGCGCGCACCATCTTCGCGCCGCTGGTGCACCTGAGCCGGATGACGCGGGTGGAGTGGCTGATGCTCATCTTCACGCTCCTCATCGTGCTGATCGCGGTGCTGACGAAGGTCGGCGGCTGCCTGCTCGGCGCGAGGGCGACCGGCTTCTCGTGGCTGGAGTCCTACCGCGTCGGCGTGGGGATGATCAGCCGGGGCGAGGTGGGTCTGATTGTCGCCGCGGTCGGCTTCTCCGCCGGCGTCATCGGCGTGGAAGTCTTCAGTGTGATGATTCTGATGGTGCTGGTGACCACTCTGGTCACGCCGGTCTGGCTGCGCGCGGTGATTCCTCCCGGCGGCAAGGACGACAGCGCCGACCACCACCCTCCTCCCGCGCCGGCAAAGGGCATCCATCGCTCCTCCAGCCGGTGAATCCTTCTTCTCACTGCGGCCGGGCCAACCAGCCCCGCTATGTCTCACGAGTGGCGATTCAATCCTCCGTCCGCGTCATTGCCTACCAGTACCGGGCGTACCAGAGGTGCCAGCCAGCGTATGGCTCAGCCTGCTCGAAGGCTACCGCGGGATTCCAGTCGCTAAACAGTTTCAGACTCACGTCGCCCACACTCCCAGTACCCACGGGCAGCTCCTCGATGTACCAACAGCTTCCGTCCGCGCGATAGGCGATTTTCAACTTGGACACGTGAGTGCCATTGTTGTAGTGGTGATATCCGATTAGGGGCCTCTCAGATTGGTCAAGAGCGAGACTTGCATACTGTCCCACCAATTCGTCTCCACCGCCGTCGTCGACCGTAATCGCGTTCCAGTCCTGTCCCACGAGTTCAGCGAATCGCAAATCGCGGGAGTAGACGTCGCGGTAATACGCCAGTTTGGGCACCTGGTTCGAATCGAGAGCCAGCGAGGTGTCCATGAACAGACCCGGTCCGCCAAGAGTGTCTACGATATCAGGCGTGCCCCAATCGCCTTGTGACCGTTCAATGAGCTCGACGCGGGCCATTACAGGAAGCGAGCTGAATGTG
>Ga0172366_10001482_pt1 | contig 18161 bp, 21 predicted proteins | sample LakKivSesite69cm_FD_114533 | JGI IMG/M metagenome (GOLD analysis project Ga0172366, IMG submission 114533) | Sediment microbial communities from Lake Kivu, Rwanda - Sediment site 69cm | ecosystem: Environmental > Aquatic > Freshwater > Lake > Sediment | place: Rwanda: Western Province, Lake... | reverse complement strand
TTTATAAGGATAAAAAGGTCAGGGGAGGCAAGCTCCAAATGGTCTTGCTCAGCAGGATAGGAGAGGTAGCCAGGTCAGGTCAGGCTTGGACGATTTCTGTTTCCCAGGAAATAATTGAGCGGGGGTTAAAAGAAATTTTAAGATGATTCCTTATAAAGACGATAACCCAACTGATAAGTCACCAATTTTTACCATGGGCTTGATTATCATTAATGTTTCGCTCTGGCTATTTTTTCGCCTTCAAGGAGAAATGGTCTATGAGAAAGCGGTGTTTGAATTGGGAATGATACCTTATGAGGTCTTGCGGGGAGTGAACTTATCTTTTGATAGTTTTCTGGCTCAGCAAATTGCATTGTTTCCTCATTTAAATTTCAATCTCTCAAATCTACCAGACTTTCCGGGTCAGATTTCTCCATATTTATCTATTTTCAGTTCAATGTTTATGCATGGCGGCTTTCTGCATTTAGCCGGGAATATGCTTTATCTCTGGATTTTTGGGAACAATATAGAGGATTATTTAGGTCATATCAAGTTTTTGATTTTTTATTTATTTTGCGGGCTTCTTGCCGGGGTTGCGCATCTGGTTTTTAATCCTGCTTCTCAGATTCCCACTGTAGGAGCAAGCGGAGCCATCAGTGGGGTTTTAGGCGCGTATTTGATTTTATATCCCCGGGCAAGGGTTTATGTGCTGGTGCCGATTTTTTATTATTTTACCACGCTGGTTCTGCCTGCTGGGGTGATATTGGTCTTCTGGTTTATTTTTCAATTTTTATCTGCGATACCGAGCACCGCCTTGGAGGGAGGAGGGGTCGCTTACTGGGCGCATATCGGCGGTTTTGTCGCGGGATTCGCTTTGATTTGGACTCGGAAAAGAAAGCATCCGGTTAGGAGAGGATATGGGTTTGGCTATAAGCCTTATCGGAGATTTTGAGCTAACCAGATGATTGACCTTCATATTCATAGTCAATTAAGCCATGATGGTAAGGCAGAGATAAAGGACTATTGCGAGCAAGCCATAAAACTTGGGATAAAAGAACTCGGCTTTTGTGAGCATCTGGACCTCTTTCCAAAAGACCCTCATTTCGGAATTCATAATTACCAGCTTTATAAAAGAGAGATTGAAAAGGCAAGGGAGCATTATCCGAATTTGAAAATCAGAATGGGCTTAGAGGTGACCTATTTGCCAGAGATTGAAAAGGAGATTAGGGAGTATTTAGAGAATAAGGATTATGATTATATTTTAGGCGCGGTGCATTTAGTGGATGAAGGCAATAGCACAATCAGCGAGCAGGAGCCCGCCCAGCTTTATTTTGGAAGGAAGGAAAAAGAGGAATGCTATCAGGGGTTCTTTGAATTGGTTTTAAGAGCGGTAAAAAGCGGGCTATTTGATGGAATAGCGCATCTGGATTTGGTCAATCGCTATGGGCTGAATTATTTCCCGGACTGGGAATGGCGGTTTCATTATGGGATAATCAAACGGATATTTGAAGGAATAATCAAGCGAGGGATGGCATTAGAGGTAAATAGCTCAGGCTTGCGGGAGCTTCCAAAAAGACCTTATCCAGAAAAGGATTTAGTCAAGCTCTATCAGGAGTTAGGAGGGGAGATAATTACCATTGGCTCTGATGCGCATAGTCCGGAATTTTTAGGAGCAGGCTTGGCAGACTTAATCCAGGAGCTAAAAAGTTTAGGTTTTTCTCGGCTATCAAGTTTTGAAAGGAGAAATCCGCAATGGATAGAGCTGGACAAAGAATAAAAAACCGGTATTGGCTAAGGTTATTGATTATCGGGCTGGCTTTGAGTTTTATCTCTGGCTTCCGCTGGTCCAAAGAGCCTGGGGAGTTTCAACCGGTTCAGGAGGATGAGATTGCAGAAAGGTATTGCCCCATAATAGTCCAGGCACAGGGCATAGAGCCAGAGCCAGGCGCGATTTATTATCGGATGGCTTATCAGGACAAGCGAATCTTTATTGCTTATCATATTGTCTGGGCTTATGAGAAAGGAGAAGGAAAGGGCTTGGAAAAGCTCTGGAACAAGCTGTTTTATACAGGCGGATTAAAGCTCCAGAAGGTCATTTTTGGTCCTTCGGATGTGGAGGCAATAGAATTGGTGGTGGACAAAGAGAGCGGAGAGATTATCCGATTGAGGTATGAGCAAGAGGGACATCAAGGGATTGAAAGATCCGGGCAGGAGTTAGCCGGATTGGAAAAACCTTATTTTGAGGTCACCACCTGGAACCATATGTTTGAGCTGATTAGCAAGGCGCAAATCAGCGGAAAAAAAGTCTATAATCTAAAGCCAGAATATCTTACAGAAGAGCTATGGAGATATTATAAAATTACCAAAAAGCATAACCATCTCCTGTCCCAGCCCCGCGCACATTTTAGCTGGGAGCTATTACCCCAAGAAAAACCTAAAAAATGATTTTTATTTAGAGCATTTTTTAATTGTTCTTATTATTAGGGTTTGAGGTTTGGCCGCGACCTTGATAAGATAAATTTAATGACTGCCAGAAAAAAAGTCTTGGTTCTTGACAATGAGCCTTTTATTCAGGAGCTTCTTAAAATCAAGTTAGAGGCAGAGGGGATTCAGGTTATCATTGCGGAGAATGAGCGGGAGGCGAAAAAGGCTTTGCTTTTAAAGCCGGATTTATTGATTCTGGATATCCTTCATCCCAAGCTCAATGCCTATAAGTTTGTCCAGAGCTTGAAAAGCCATCCCAAATTAGCAAAAACCAAAGTGATTATTCTCACCTTTAAGAAAAAAGACCCAGAGACCTTTTTTCTTTACAATGTCTGGACCGAGGCATATATTGAAAAGCCTTTTATCCCGGACCAGTTAGTTTCCAAAATTAGGCCTATTTTAAAAGCAGAGAGAGCTCAAGATGGTTAAAATCACTGAGCTAAAAGACCGCGGGGAGATAATTGGCAGGCTTGAAGAGGAGAGCCTTTTAGAGGTGATTGAGCATATTGTCCAGATAAAATCCCCGATTTATTTCTGGATAAGATATTTTGGTGAGGAGGGGCATTTCTATTTCCGGGAAGGAAGGATGGTTTATGCAGGGAGTCGGAGCCTCAGGGCTAAGCAATCCGCTTATCATCTTTTAGCGTTCCGGGGTGGTATCTTCCGCATTACCCGCGCCGAGATTCCAGGAAGTGAAAATGTGGATATTTCCTGGACAGAGTTCCAAAAAAATTTTTTAGAGGAGATAAACCAGCTGGTGTTAAATTTTATTCCAGATTTAGAGGGAAAATTTGCTCTGCGCTTGACTGATTTCCGGTTCAAGGAGATATTTTCTCATTTGGAGCCACAGGCAAAAGAGCTTTCCAATTTATTACAAAAAATTTTTAAAGCCGGGCTTGGCGCCAACTATAAATCTTTGGTGAGAGGAGTCTCGGAAGAGGTAATTGAGGAACAAGGAGAAATTTTTGCAGTGATAAATTACATTCCAGAGTTGAGGTATTTTCTTGCAGTGGCTGGGGAGCGCGGGGAAAAAGAGCTCATTTCAGAATGGCTCAAATATCAATTTGTGCCCAGGCTCAAAGAAGCGGTGAGCATAGCTTTAAGGCGGAGCGATAGATTGGTTCAGAGGGCCGGAGTGATAGTAGTGGCAGAAGACCCAGTCCTCTCAGAAGAAATCAGCTCCGCATTAAGCTCTGCCGGGTTTAAGGTCTGGCTTTGTCAGGATGGCTTTGAGGCGCTGGTTCGGACCGAGGATTATGCTCCGGATGTAATCATCCTTTCATCTGAATTGGCTCGGATGAGCGCAGGTGAGCTTTTTAAGCGCTTGAAGCAAAAAGAGCGCTCTCAACATATTCCAATAATTTGTTTGGTTGAGCCAGAAAAACGAAAACACGCACAAAGCCAGACTTGCGGAGATATTTATTTAGATTTGCCTTTTTCTGCTAAAAAATTGGTCAAGCTGGTTGAGAATCTGCTGGAGTTAAAATAAAATTAAATAAGAGCTATAATCAACAAAGGGAGAAAACATATCTTTTAACCCGGGGAAAGAAGGAGGATAAATGAGAACAGGTTTATATATTATTATTTTGTTAGGATGTGCGGGCTTGGTCTTTAACTGCACCCGACCTAAGTCCGAGCCAGACGCAAATAAAATTAGTCCTAAAGCAGAATATAAAGAAATCAAACCCTTAGAATATGAGCTTCCACAGGAATTAAGCTCTGCCTTACCGGGATTACTCAACGACAAAATCCGCGTCTGGAAAGAGATTTCTCCAACTATCAATCTGGTCGCAGAGATAAAAGATTATTCCCTGGGAGAGGCAATCAATTACTCTGCAAAGGCTTTTCTGGTTTTACTGGCTCATCCGGAATTTCAGAAGGGAATAGAATTCTGGATTATCCAGGTTCAGCCCCCCAGAGGCGGGGAGGTGCTGGTCTGGGGAGTGAAGCCAGAGGAAGTTAAAAGATACAAAGAAACCGGGGAACTGAAATCATTTTTTTCAGAATCCGAATATGTTTTAATCAATGACCAGGTCATAGAAAAAGGAGAGCCCAGGATTAAGCATTTTAACCTGGCTCAACCAGAATAGGAAGATGAATTTTAAGAGGATTATTTTAGGGACACTGGGGTTAATTTTCTGGACTTTAGCCCTAACCAAAAGCTCAGCCCAGTCGCCTGAATATCTTCCAGCCCGGGATTATTCCAAAATCAGCTATGAATTAGGTCCCTATTACAAAGACCCAATAAATAAATTTGCTATACGATATCCCAAAGGCTGGCTGATTGATAATACAGACCCGGTCTTCAATGTAAAATTCATTGACCCTTATTACGAGGTGTTTATCTTCATTCGGGTGATTCCTATCTCAGAGCCTATGCCCATCAGCTATAGCTTTAAAGACCGAATTGAAAGCCTGATTAAAGAGCTCCTCAAACAATTTCCCGGCGCTGGTTTAAGGTATTGCAATTTTGAGAAGTTCCAGAATGACACCGCGCTTCGCACTCAAATTTTATTCAATGCGGGCGAAAATCGGGTCTTGGTTCACAGCCTTTTTATTTACGACATTGAGCGGATTATAGCTCTGAGCTGGGTCTCTGAAGAACGCTTATTTCATACCTTTCGTCCCTGGACCGAAAGCGCAATTGGTAGCTTAATCCTTAATCCCCAATGAAAAATGTCAAAAATCCTTTTCCTCCAGAACGATTGGCTTGAGCATCTCGGTCCCCTATACCTCTCTGCTTTTCTCAAGGAAAAAGGAATAGATAGTTATATTTTGATTACTCGCTCACCCCAAAAATTGGTCAAAAAATTAAACCAGCTAAAACCAGACCTATTAGCCATTTCCTTAGCCAGCGCAGGTCATAGCTTTGTTCTAAACCTGATTCAAAAGGCAAAGCCATATTTAAACATTCCAATAGTTATCGGCGGACCCCATCCTACATTTTTTCCAGAAGTGCTTGCTCATCCCGCAGTAGATTTCATTATTAAAGGAGAAGCAGAGCAAAGCCTCTATTTATTAGCCAAGGCGCTTCAGGGAAAAGAGGAAATAAAAAATGTGCCAGGATTGGGATTTAAAGAAAATGGAAAATTAAAATTTAACCCATTAGCGGTTTTGATTGAAGACCTTGACCAGCTCCCTTTCCCAAATAGAGCGCTTTATTTTGACTACGGATTTTACCGCAGGCTGAAAATGAGGAGGGTTATCACCAGCCGAGGTTGTCCCTATAAATGCAGGTATTGTTATAATGCCCAGCTTCAGGAGTTATATAAAGGCTTGGGTAAATACCTGAGACAAAGAAGCGCCCAGAATGTCATTGCGGAGCTTAAATCAATTGCGCCAATTACCAAGACCATAAATATCGTGGATGATAGCTTTGGCTTAAATAAGGAATTCCGAGATGAATTCCTCCCGCGATACCCCAAGGAAGTGGGACTGCCTTTTATCGTTAATCTTAGACCCGAGCAGGTGGATTTTGAGTTTGCCCAAAAACTCGCCCGAGCAGGCTGTTATTGCGCCCAAGTCGGCATTGAAACCGGAAATGATGAACTGAGGGAACAATTGCTGGGTAGAAAAATAAAAAAAGACCAAATCCAGAGAGCAGTGCGCTATCTTAAGGAATTAGGAATCAAGGTCTTGAGCTATAATATGCTGGGCTTGCCCGGAGAAACTATTGAACAGGGATTTGAGACCATTAAATTAAATCAGGAGCTAAACATAGATTTTCCCAGATTCAGCCTGTTCCAGCCCTATCCCGGAACCGAAATAGCAGAAGTTTTAGTCCAAAAAGGAATGCTCAACAGGGAACAACTATTAAAAAATCTCTCCGCAAGCTATTTCCACAAAAGCCCACTCCTAAGCCCAGAGATAAAAGCCCTCTCCAATCTCCAAAAAATTTATGCCCTGGCAATAAAACTGCCAAAATTAGAAAAATTTTCCAAAAAACTGATTCATTTAAAACCTAACCCCGGCTTTGACCTGATTTTCCTCATCTCCATCGCGCTTCAATACCAGAAAGCCACCAATCATACCCTCCCGGAAACTATTGAACTCGGATTCAGAAATCTGGCGCTTTACTTTGAATAAAATTCTTAAGAAAATTACTCCCTTCAGCCTTGCTCAAAAGTTGACAAAATAAGGAAAATTGTTATCATATTTTTGGCTTCCTCGGTAGCTCAGTTGGCAGAGCGGGTGGCTGTTAACCACTTGGCCGGGGGTTCGAGTCCCTCCCGAGGAGCCAGTTTTATTAAAAGACAACAGGTTTGGAATGAGGGAAAAAGGAGGCGGGTGGCTGTTAATTCCGTCACACCGTGACGGGACCGGGGGATTCCAGCCCCTCCCGAGGAGCTAGTTTTATTATGGCTTTCACGGTTTATATCATTCAAAGCCAGTCCTCAGGAAAATATTATTGCGGTCAAACCAGTGATTTAGAGCAAAGGTTAAAACCGCATCATCCCCCACCAGTCTTGCAAAAAAACTCTTTACAATTTCTGAATTGCCTATATAATTATTATTCAAGTAGTTATCCAGCGGGAGGGTGATTTTGGACAAAGACCAGTTAAAAGAAAAGCTATTGGATTTCTGGGAGGAGTTAAAAGATTTTTCTGCTCGGGTATGGGAAGAGATGGTGGACCGGGGGCTGGATTTATGGGATAGCTTTAAAAAGCTCAAGCCAGCTTATCAGGTCGGGATTGCAGGCGGAATCGGAGCGGTGGCGCTGATTTTAATTTTGGTGCCGATAGTTTATACCCCGGAATTGCCGGTCTCTGCCAGTCAAAACACCACTGGCATTGCGGGCGGAAACTGGATTGCTATCCAAAATTTATCTGATAAAACCTTAAAGGATTTGACTTTAATTCTGGACCAGCAATATATTTATCAGCTTGAGCAATTAGCTCCCAATGAGATTACCAAAATTTTCAATCGGGATTTTCATTATTTAAAGGGAAAGAACGGAATAGGTGAGGTGGTGGGAAGAGAGCTGGTGGGAGAAAATTTGGTGATTGTTTCTCCGCAGGGGGAAGCAGAGTTTCGGCTGGTGGAGAAAAAGAAAGGGCTTTTGAAAAGGTGATGGATGATTGCTTTATCAGTTGAGCGGTGCAGTTCTTGTAATAAGCCCAAGACCCGGGGAGCGATTTTTTATTTAGTGAAAGTGAGTTTGACCGCGGATGTGGATTTAGAGCTGGAGGAGCTTTCTAAAGAAGAGCTGGAAAGAGAGATTCAAAGAGAATTTGAGCTGGCGTCAAGGAAGGATGAGGCAGAGCTTACTAATGAAGTTTATCAGGAGTTATATTATTATTTATGTTCGCGCTGTCGGAATAATTTTATAAAAGACCCTTTTGAGAAGTTAAAAGCCCGGGGAGAAGCTAATGATTGATATTGAAAAGACCCATAAACAGATGACCCGCTGGATAAATCTTACCACTGCGTTAGGTGTGTCGGTGATGGCTTTTTACGCAGTGGTGGTTGTTCCCTCGCTCAAAGATATTGTATCTGCGGTTATCTTTTCCGCTCTGGTGGGAGTGGGTTCTATTATTCCTTTAATTGTCCTTCATTATCGGATGATGTTGAGATGGCTCAAGCGGGTTGACAATTATTTGAAAGGTGAAAAGGAATCCGGTCCTGAGGTTTTAAGGATATTGCTTAAATATCCCTGGTATCAACCTTTTTTAGGGTTTTTGATTTGGGTTTTAGGCGGATTTATTGCGGTGACGGCGATTTTGATTCCCAGCGGTGGAAAATTTGCCATTGCGGACCAACTTACCCTCTGGTTAGGGATTATTTTAGGCGCGGTGATTATCTGGATTTTTCAATTTTATCGTTTTCGGGTGATTTTGGCTCCACTCGCCCAGGAGGTAGTAAAAAAAGACCCGCAAATTTTTGAAACCACCTTCAAGCAAGTGTCAAAACTTTCCCTCCAGTCCAGCCTGCTCATCACGGTCGGGCTTCTCTTGGTGGTATCTCTAATTTTTGCAATGTTCGCAGGCTACAACCAAGCCGCTTATAATCTTCAGGAATGGTTGGGGAAGGAATATCTGAATGATGTGGAAGCCCTCTCAGAAACTATCAAAGATTTAGACCTTACCCAGTCTAAAGATTTAGAGCGTGCCCGGGCTTTGCTTGCCTCCGCGGTCTCCCCGGGGGAGCAGAGGATTTTGCTAATTGATGATAACAATCCTAAAATTGACCTTCTGACCCAAACTCCGCATCGGCTTTCTCCCCTGATTCTCAATGTAGGTAGAAAAGTTTCTGCCAAAAGCCCCCAAAGAAATGGCTATGGTTATAATAATTATGATGAAGAGGTTATTGCTTTCAAGGAGTTAAGAGCCAAAACCGCGCCTAAAGACCGCAAGCCTTTTTATTTGATTATCGGCCATCCCTGGAAGGAATATCGTCCCCATCTGCATCGCCTGGTATTATTTTCCATCGCAATGTTTATTCTTTTTGGAGGATTAGCCGCGCTGGTCGCGATTAGTGTGGCTCGGGATATTTCCAGACCAGTCTTGAGCTTAAATCAAGCGACCCAGCAGGTAGCAAAAGGCGACCTTAAGGAGGGGGTAAATTATATCTCTAATGATGAGCTTGGGGATTTGGCGCTTAATTTCAGGGAAATGGGTGAGAGCCTTAAATTGATTATTAGAAAAATTAACCAGGCGGTCGCTAATTTAGAGCAATCAATGAATAGTATCGCTCAAGCCAGCGAGGCGGTGAATCAGGGCAGTCACGCCCAGGAGCAGGCGGTGGAGGAGGTGTTCACCGCAATGATTCAGATGAATACCGCGATTCAAGGAATTAGCGAGAATGTGGACACTTTAAGCTCTTCTGCTCAAGAAAGCTCCAGCTCCATCTTTGAGATGAACGCTTCTATGAAGAGAATCTTTGAAAGCATTGAATCCTTAGACCACTCAATCAATGATACCTCCAGCTCCATCAATGAGATGACCGCGGCCATCAATCAGGTAGCGGAGAATGTCAATAAATTAAGCGAGATTGCGGAACTAACTGTCAGCTCTATGACCCAGATGAACCAAGCCATCAGCCAGATAGAGAAATTAGCCAATGAGACCGCTCGGTTAAGTGAGGCGGTGATTACTGATGCAGAAGAAGGCACTAAAGCGGTTGACCTGACCAGACAGGGGATTCATCAGATTGCCCAGGTGGTGAGCCATGCCGAGGAAGTGATTACCAAATTAGGAAAAAGGACCATAGAGATTGGAAAAATTGTCCAGGTGATTGAAGAGGTGGCGAGCCAGACCAATCTCTTAGCGCTGAACGCAGCGATTATCGCGGCCCAGGCTGGGGAGCAAGGACGAGGATTTGCAGTGGTTGCAGATGAGATTAAACAGCTGGCAGAGCGCACCGCGGGCTCCACCCGGGAGATAACTCAAGTGATTACCGGGGTGCAGAAGGAAGCGAATGAGGCGGTGAAAGCGATTCAGGAGGGCACTCAATCTGTTGGGGAAGGGGTTCAGTTGAGCGAGCAGGCGAGAAATGCGCTGGATAAAATTTTAGAGAGCGCAAGAAAATCTACTGAGAGCATCAAAGAAATAGCTCGGACCACGGTAGAGCAAGCGAGTTCCAGTAAGCAGATTAGCAAGGCAATGGAGCAGGTCGCAGGGATGGTTAATCAGATTTCCATTGCGACCAATGAGCAGAGTAAAGGCGGGAGTTTGATTCTGAAAGCGACCGAGCGAATGAAAGACGCAAGCAAGTTGGTGAGAAGAGCCACCGAGGAGCAGGTGGAGGGAGCTCGGCTGGTGAGCAAATCTATTGAAAATATCACGGATATGCTTTACAACATCAATACCTCGCAGAAGGAGCAAAAGAAAGCGGTGGAACAGGTATTGAGGCAGATGGAGCGGATTCGCCAGATTAGTCAGGAGGCGGTGGAGAGCGCCTCCCGCCTGGATTCAGTGTTCCGGAGACTGGAGGAGGAGGCTAATCGGCTCAAGCAGGAAATAACCCGGTTCCAGATTTAAATTTTATGGATGACCAGGCTTTAGTTCTGGAGCTAAAGCAGATTTTAGAGAAGTTGGGGATTGAGCTTCGGGAGCAGGCGCTCCAGTCAGAGCTGGGAAAAGCCAAAAGCGGATTGGTCAGAATCAGAGATAAAAAAATTTTTTTCTTGGAAGGGGCGCTTTCCCAAAAGGAAAAGATAAAGCTTTTGATTGAGCTCTTGAAAGGATGGGATTTGGAGGCTATTTATATTTCTCCTTATTTAAGAGAAAGAATTAGAGAGAGCAAATGACAAAACAGGTTAAGATAGATTATAAGAAGTTAATCAATAAGCTCAATCGGTTTGAGACCACGCGGATTTTAGTGGTTGGGGACCTGATGAGAGATATTTTTATCTGGGGAAAGGTAAAGAGAATCAGTCCTGAGGCGCCGGTGCCAGTGGTGGAGGTGGAGCGAGAGACCGAGATGTTAGGAGGCGCAGCCAATGTCGCTAATAATTTAGTGGTGCTTGGCGCCAAGGTTTATATAGCAGGCGTGGTCGGAGATGACCAGGTAGGAAAAAGCTTGATTCGGGAATTAAGAGCCAAAGAGGTGAGGCTGAAAGCGGTTATCTCAGAGCCAAATCGCGCGACCACGATAAAAACCCGGATTATTGCCCATAGCCAGCAGGTAGTGAGATTTGACCGGGAGAGTAATAAGCAGATTTCTCAAAAGAGCCAGAGCCAAATCATAAAAGCTCTGGAAAAAATTTTACCCCAGGTGGACCTGGCGCTGATTTCAGATTATGCCAAAGGGGTAATCAATCCGCGGTTTCTCTCTTTATTTTTCCCACTGGCGCGCAAATATAATAAGAAAATTTTAGTTGACCCCAAGCCGGCAAATTTATTTTTTTATCAGGGAGCAGATATTATTACTCCTAATCATATAGAAGCAGGCAATGCGGTCGGAATAGAGACCGAAACTGACCAAGGGGTAGAGAAAGCAGGGAGGATATTACTGGAGAGGTTATCTGCAAGCGCGATTTTGATTACCAGAGGGGAAGAGGGCATCAGCCTGATTGAGCGGAATCAGCCTGCTCGGCATATTCCAACTGTCGCCCGGCAGGTATATGATGTCACTGGCGCAGGGGACACAGTGCTCAGCGCTTTGGGAGTCGCATTAGCTTCTGGCTTAGACCTTTATTCTGCCACAGTGCTTGCCAATTTATCTGCAGGGATAGGAGTTGCTAAGTTAGGCACTTCAGTGGTGAGCAGAGAGGAGCTTTTGCAAGCGCTTCTTAATGGTGGGCTGTGAATGGCTTTGGAGGAGGAATTAACTCGGTTTTTACGAGAATCAGGCATAGAACTTTTTTCCGCAGGGTCGGTAAAAAAAATCAAGCCAGAGTTTGCGCTCGGGAAGGAAATCAATTTAGAGCAAATTGATTATGCAATATCTATTGCTTATCCGCTTTTGGGCGAACCGCTGGAGGGAATCATAGACCGACCCACGCTTTTATATAAGCATCTTTATCGGCAGGTGAATAATCTATTAGACCGGGTCGCATTGCTTTGCGCGGGATTTTTGGAGCAAAAAGGGGCAAAAGCCATTGCCATACCTGCGAGTCAGGTCTTGGATTGGAGGACCAATTTAGCGCATTTATCTCATCGCCAGGTCGCGGTGGACTTGGGAATGGGTTTTTATGGTCGGAATAATCTTTTAGTAATGCCTGATTATGGCTCAAGGGTTCGCCTGGTGTCCATTTTAACAGATTTACCGCTTGAGGTTCCGGGACCCCTTAAAGCTCAGCCCGAGCTATATCCTAAGGATTGCGGAGCCTGCCAGGATTGCGTTTCGGTCTGCCCAGCTCAAGCGATTCATAAAAGCGTTTTAGATTTTGACCGGAAGGCTTGTTTTTCCAAAGTAAAGGAGTTTGAAAAGATGCCCGGGATTGGGGTGGGCATCTGTGGGGTCTGTGTCCGGGCTTGCCGAGGACCAAAATGAGTAAGCCAGAGCGCTCTAAGCCAGTGAAATTATTTTTAAGCGCGATATATTCTAATCCGGAGAGCCTTAAGCGGGTTCTTGGGAAATTGGAGGAGCGCTTGGGAGAGATAGATTATTCTACCAAGGAGATGAGCTTTGAGCATACTAACTATTATGAGCCAGAGATGGGAGCGCCGCTTTTTCGGCAATTTTTCAGCTTTGGGAATTTGATTCAGCCAGAGAGCTTGGTAGATATAAAACTATTCACCAATCAGTTAGAGCTGGAAGAGAATGAGGAAGGGAGAAGGAGGATAAATCTTGACCCGGGCTATGTGGGTATGAATCAGATGGTTTTAGCCACTGGAAAGCCTTCTGCGCATCGGATTTATTTAAGAGAAGGCATCTGGGCGGACCTTCATCTGATTTTTCAAAGTGGGAGTTTTCAGGCTTTGCCCTGGACTTATCCGGATTATCGGAGTGAGCCTTTGATTCAGCTTTTTAATCGGTTGAGAGAACTTTTGAAATCCCGGCTTAGAGAGAAAGAGGGACAAAAATGCTGATTAGTATGACTGGTTTCGGGTCAGCTATTGGGGAGGTGAGAGGCTATCGCTTCCGGCTGGAGGCTTATTCTTTGAATCACAGATTTTTAGAGATTAAGGTTAAGCTCCCTTTGGTTTTGAATGGATTGGAGAATGAGATTTCTAACTTGGCTAAGAGTTATTTTGAGCGGGGTAAAATTGAGCTCTCGGTGAGAGTTGAGCAGGAGCCAGATGAAATTGAGTTCAACTGGAGTAGAGCGCGGGCTAGGGCTTATTTAGAGATAATTGAGCAGATGAAAAAGGAGTTGGGGATTAAAGAGCAGAGCGCTTTGGAATTGATTATAAATCAAAGAGATGTTATTATGTTTGAGCCTGAGAGATGGGGCAGGGAGGCGTGGAAAGAGCTAAAATTTCTTTTTGAGACCTGTTTTGAGGACTTAGCCAAGTCCCGGGCTCAAGAAGGGGAGCGGATAGGCGAGGAGCTGAAAGAGAGGCTGGCTCGGCTTAGCGGATTCCGGCAGAAGTTAAAGGAAAAATCAGATAGGGTCTTGGAGGAAGCCAGAGCCAGAATTAAGAAGCGGATTGAGCAATTGGTTGGAAGAGAATGGGAGTTGGAGCCGGGTCGGCTGGAACAGGAGGTAGTGATTTTAGTGAGCAAATCAGACATCAGCGAGGAGCTTTTGAGGATAGATAGCCATCTTCAGCAATTTCATTTAGAGCTGGAAAGAGCTGGCGCCAAGGGTAAGAAATTAGATTTTTTGGTTCAGGAATTGGTTCGGGAGTTTAACACGATTAGCGCTAAGAGCCAGGAGGCAAACACTTCCCAAATAACCATAGAGGCGAAAAGCGAACTGGAGAGGATTCGGCAACAATTACAAAATCTGGAATAAGGAGGTGTAGGGTGAGGTTATTGAATTTGGGGTTTGGGAATGCAGTAGTTGCCAATCGCGTGGTCGCAATTGTTAGTCCCAGTTCTGCGCCGATGAAACGGCTCAAGGAGACCGCAAAGAAAGAAGGCAAGTTAGTGGATGCGACTCAGGGAAGGAAGACCCGTTCTATCGTGGTGATGGATTCAGACCATATTGTGCTGTCCGCGATTCAATCTGAAACCATTGCTCAGCGGTTAGAAGAAGAATTGATTAAAGGATAATGCCGGGAAAGGGGTTATTGTTTATTGTTTCTGCGCCCAGTGGCGCGGGAAAAACCAGTTTATGTAGAGCGGTCCTCTCCAGGGTTAACAATCATCCGGAGCGGACTTTAAAATGGTCTTGCTCCTATACCACTCGTCAGCCGAGGGCGGGGGAAAAGGATGGCATGGACTATTTTTTTGTTAAAGAAGAAGAGTTTGAGAGGATGGTGAGGGAGGGGGAATTTGCAGAATGGGCTGTGGTTCACGGTCATCGCTACGGCACCTCTAAGCGGTATTTAGCAGAGGCAGAGGAGAAGGGCATAGACCTTTTGTTGGAGATTGATTGTCAGGGAGCGCGCCAGCTCCGGCAGAAATATAAACAGGGCTGTTTTATTTTTATTTTGCCCCCAGGCTTAGCGGAGCTGGAGCAGAGGCTTAGAAAACGAAGCACTGAGCCGGAAGAAGTCATTAAGCGGAGATTGGAGCGGGCAAAGGAGGAGGTTGAAGAATATCAATTTTATGATTATATTATTATCAATGATGATTTTGAAAAAGCGGCAAGAGAGCTGGAGAGTATTATTATGTCCCAGCGAGCTCGGAGCTCAGTTAAAGAAAAAGAGGTAAAGGAAATCATAAAACAATTTCGGAGGTAAGATAAATGGCGAGAATCACGGTTGAGGATTGTCTTCAGCAGGTAAATAACCGCTTTGCCTTAATCAAGATGGCGATTAAGCGCACCAAGCAATTATTGGAGGGCGCGCCCCAGTTAGTTAAAGCGGATAATAAAGAAATCATCATTGCCCTTCGGGAGGTCGCAGATGCCAAGGTTAAAATGGTCAGCCCGACCACTAAAAAAACCACTAAAAAAGCTCCTCACTATGTCCAGGTGAAGATAGAAGAGGAACGCTTTTTATGACTAAAACGGGCTTTTTGCCTTGATTCGGATTAGCGAAATCATAGACCGGCTTTTAGAATATAACCCCAAAGCCAAAATTGAACTGATTCAAAAAGCCTATGTCCAAAGCGCCCGGCTTCACAAAGACCAGAGGCGGCTTTCCGGCCTGCCTTATCTTTCTCATCCTTTAGAGGTAGCGGGGATTCTCACCCAGCTTAAAGCCAATGAGCCAACTATTGCCGCAGGACTATTGCACGATACCATTGAGGATTGCGGGGTCTCCAAAGAGCAACTGGCAAAAGAATTCGGTGAAGAGATAGCTAATTTAGTGGATGGCGTGACCCGAGTAGGAAAAATCTCTAAAGCCTCCAAACCAGAAATCCAGGCAGAATATCTGGGCAAGATGATTCTGGCTATGTCCCGAGATATTCGGGTGATTTTAATCAAACTCGCAGACCGATTCCATAATCTGAGAACCCTGGATTTTCTTGCTCCAGAAAAACAGATGGAGATTGCGGAAGAAACCATGAACATCTACGCGCCCATTGCTCATCGCTTAGGAATTTACTGGATAAAAACCGAACTGGAGGATTTGAGCTTCCGCTATCTTAAGCCAGAAATTTTCTTCCGATTGCTGAAGGAGGTCACCAAGATTGCCCAGAAGCGACAGGATTATATCAACCGGGTTCAAAGGATTCTTAAAGAAAAATTAGCTGAGGCGAACCTGGAATGCGAGGTTCAGGGCCGACTCAAGCATTATTATAGTATTTATCAAAAGATGGAACAGCAAAAATTAAGTCTGGAAGAGATTACAGATATCTATGGATTCAGAATCCTCACCAAGACCATCAGAGAATGTTATGAAGCGCTCTATGTGATTCATTCCTTCTGGGCGCCAGTCCCCGGCAAAATCAAGGATTATATCGCACTTCCCAAGCCCAATCTTTATCAATCCCTCCATACCACCGTCATAGGCCCAGAAGGAGAGCGAATTGAAATCCAGATTCGTAGTTATGAAATGCACAAAGTCGCAGAACTGGGCATCGCAGCTCACTGGCGCTACAAGGAGAGCGGAAGCTTTATAGAAGGAGGAGAAGAGGCGCATTTTGCCTGGCTCAAGCGGTTAGTGGAATTCAAAGAAGAGCTGAGCGAGCCTCATCAATTCTTGGAGACCGTGAAAAGCGACCTCTTCCCAGACGAAGTCTATGTCTTCACCCCAAAAGGAGAATTAAAGGTATTTCCCAAAGGAGCCACCCCGATTGATTTTGCCTATGCCATTCACACTGATTTAGGAAATCATTGCGCAGGCGCTAAGGTCAACAACCGAATCGTGCCTCTTTCTTATAAACTGGAGACCGGGGATGTGGTGGAAATTATTACCAGTCAGGAAGCGCATCCAGTAAAAGAATGGCTGGAACTCGCGGTCAGCGCAAGGGCTAAAACTAAAATCAACCATTGGCTTAATACCCAACAGACCAAAAAAACTTTACAATTAGGACGACAGATTCTGGAAACCGAACTCTTGAAATTTGACCTCTCATTAAACTCTTTAATCAAAACCGGAAAAATGGATGACATCGCAAAAAAATTTAAATTCAGCGATTCCAAAAAGCTCTTAGAAGAAATTGGCTCAGGAAAATTCCCCTACCGAAAGGTCTTGGCTAAACTGCTTCCCAAAGACCAGCTCAGAAGATTAGCCCCAGCTCCAAGCGCAAAACCTCAATCTAAAAAGGCTAAACTTAAACCTGTTCAGGAAACTTTACCCAAAAAACCTAAAGGAGTAATGATTAAAAGCTCCAATGAGCCTCTGGCAGAATTTGCTCCCTGCTGTCAGCCCTTGCCCGGAGAAAATATCGTGGCTTACCTCACCGCAGATTCAGAATTGATTATCCATCGGGATGATTGCCTGAGAATTCTGGAGCTGGATTCTGGAAAAATTATCCCAGCCCGATGGGCAAATAAGGTAAAAGGAAAATTCTCAGCAACCATTGAAGTCCTGAGCACAGACCAAAAAGGATTACTCAGCAAAATGAGCGGAGCCATCAGCGACCTGGGCATCAATATCACCAAAGCCCTGGTCCGAACCACTGAAGGACATAAAGCTATCGCAACCTTTGAACTGGAGATAATCAGCGTGCAGGAACTCAACCGAGTTATCAGCCGTCTGGAAAGAATTAAAAATGTTATCAGTGTCCAGAGAACCGCAGTCCTTACCTAACCCGCCTTTTCCACTTTTTGACTTCTCAAACAGCGACTGCAGACCAAAATCCGCTTATTCCCCTTTTTGGTTTTTACCTTCAACAATTGCAAATTGGGATAAAATCGCCTCTTAGTCCTACGATGGGAATGACTTACATTATGACCCACCATTGAACCCTTACCGCATATCCCACATCTATTACTCACTACCCTTCCTCCTTTTTATTCTCAATGGTAGGAACGGTGGGATTTGAACCCACGACCCCTGCCGCGTCAAGGCAGTGCTCTCCCGCTGAGCTACGTTCCTATCTTCCCAGATTGTAATTAAATCCCCCTAAAAGTCAAGCTAACTATTTAGAGAAACAACACCATTCCTATACATAAAAACTCTACCAACCTCAAATTACACCCCTCCCCTTAAAACCCAAAAGCTGTCTAAAGAAATGAAGAAATTTTTTTCTTACTTAACAAAATCTTCACCCCCGCAAGGAATTTGAAATCTGAGATTTGTCCTGTCTAAAGACAGGATGAATTTGTAATCCATCTCACATTTCCCTCCACTGCTACCCGACCTTGAAATGATGTCATCTTCAGGCTCGCCTCAGCTACCCGAAACAACATCGTAACGGGAAGGGTCTCACCCTTCACCCATTCCCTTCAAAGCATCTCGCCTTCGGTCAGCTCATTTTCCCTCTCTCCCCAGCGCTATCTTCATCATCAACCTCGTAGGGGCGAGGCTTGCCTCGCCTCTACAATGCCATCTTCATCACCAGCGCGGAGAAGCAGGAAAATTAATGCTCACAAAAGCTTCTACGCTTTTAAAAAATTTGGGTGCAGGGTCTACGACCCTGTTGTCAAAGAACGGCTTGCATACCCAGAGGACCCGTTCCAGCCAAGGAACTACCTCTGGAGTGCTGTCCAGAGCAGGCTTTGCCCAAAACCACAAAGAAGGTTGCTGAAGGTTCATTGCTGAATCTAATGACTCTGGTAAAACCAGATGCGCGCTTGCGCTCTCGGTCGC
>Ga0172366_10001481_pt1 | contig 18169 bp, 20 predicted proteins | sample LakKivSesite69cm_FD_114533 | JGI IMG/M metagenome (GOLD analysis project Ga0172366, IMG submission 114533) | Sediment microbial communities from Lake Kivu, Rwanda - Sediment site 69cm | ecosystem: Environmental > Aquatic > Freshwater > Lake > Sediment | place: Rwanda: Western Province, Lake... | reverse complement strand
TCGATAAACTGGTCGTTCAACACGATGCCGCTATCGGACTTGTATCGAATTTCAGAAATCATCACGTTAAATGACTTTCCAGGCGTGCTGCCTGGAAGGAGGAGGAAACCAAAGACGATGGCCAGTGATGCACCCGCGACCATCGCCGAAATCACGATGGCCTTGACGTGTTTAATTTTTCTCGGCGCCATGACGAGCACTCTCTGGAAAAACTAAGAAAAATACCCTCGTTTAGCATATAAACCTTTTCTTCGAGGCCTTGTCCAGAATTAGAGGAGGATTGGGAAAAATCCTTATGTGATAAATCGAAATCAACTCGCATGATCCATCCATTCTTGTCGGTGATGGCGTTATGCAACAGCGCTTTCTTGATCGCCATCTTCATCGTCAGGAGGAACCCGGCGTCACCACTGCTTCGTAAGATCGGGAAGACCTACCTGGGACTTTTCTTCCCGGCCGGGATCGCGGGTGTCGTCATCGTGCAAGTGGAGCACGCGGATCTATCCTATATTTTCTTCCTGGCTTCGTTCCTTGCCTATCTCGGCCTCGAGGCCTTGTTTGACTACGTGTTGAAGGTGGATTTCCGCACGAACTGGAAGTTAGCAGTTCCGTATCTCGTCTTGTATTATGTCTACAATTATGGCTTTTTCGTGATGCCGTGGAAGCAAGACGTGGTTCTCGGCATCATTCTCCTAGCCCTTTTCATCGCCCAGCTCGTCGCCAATGCCATCACGCATCCCAGGTCTAACAAGAAGGCAGGGAATGAGGAAAAGGGGGGGGGCCCGGGAAGTTGGCGGGCCCAACGTGTTGAATTAACGCCTACACGCCCTTCCCATCGGTTGCCCCTGCTTCCCACGGGAAGACGATCCAATCACGCGTGTCGTCTTTTTCAGCAACGAAGTCTGGGACGAACATTGCATAGGATTTCAAGACCAGCGAGGCCGTGTACACGCGATGAAAACCAAGGTTTTCGAGACTAGCCTTCATGTGCTCGAACGTGTGCCCCGTGTCCGATATGTCATCGACGAGGAGCACGTTCATCTGTCCGCGGCGATTCTCCGGGATCGAGAAGATGTCCTCGTCGCCGACGCACGCGAGACGATCCGGCGTGCTACCCTTGTCTTGAGGGCGAATGATGGCGAGCGGCATCTCGCCGAGCCGGGAAACGAGGCAGCGGGCGATCACGAGACCGCCACGAAAGATGCCGAGTATCATGTCGACGTGCTCGTGTTTTTCCGCGAGCTGCCTGGTTAATACCTCGACTAGCCTCGTTTCGAGCCGGCCGTACTCGGCCCAGGTCATGTGCCGTTTCGGGCGCACGTGCTCGCCCCGCTTCTCGTCGACCTTCTTCATTTCTCGCGTGCCTCGCCAAACCCCTTGGAACGCAGGATGCAAGAATCGCACGCGCCACATGGCTCGATCTTCCCCCCCGCGATCCGGGGGTTGTAGCAAGACCAAGTGAGGTCGTAATCGACCCCGAGCGCCTTGCCCATCTCGATGATCTGGGCCTTCGTCTTGTTGATGAGAGGCACGTGGATCTTGAATTTCCTGGCGGGATCGTCGATGTATTTGGATCCGAGGTTGAGCGTCTGCTCGATGGACTCGATGTACTTGGGGCGGCAATCGGGATAGCCGGAATAGTCCAGCACGTTCACGCCGATGAAGATGTCCTGGATGCCCTTCGACTCGGCGAGTGCCGCCGCGTAGGTCAAGAAGATGGTGTTTCGCAGCGGCACGTAGGAGATCGGGATGGACTTTTCCATTTCCGCCGTCGACCTACCTTGCGGGACCGGCAGGGACGTGTCCGTCAACGCCGAAGCACCGATCTGCGAGAAGTCGAGGTTGAAGACCGTCCACTTGTCAACGATGCCGAGCTTCTCCAGCGTTCGCTGCACGAATGCCAGCTCGACGACATGGCGCTGCTTGTAATTGAACGACACGGGATACACGTCAAACCCCTCGTGAATGGCGTGGTACAAGACAGTCGTCGAATCGAGCCCGCCACTGCATAACACGACTGCTTTCGGCTTGCCAGCTGCTTTTTCCGCCTTTTTTCCCATGCTCACCCACCATATTCCGCGAACGAGGACGACGTCTCGCCGATGCGCACCTTCACCTTGTATCCCTTGAACTTCTTGGACAGCGCGTCGTGGAAGTACTTCGCGAGCAGCTCGCTCGTGACGGCCGGCAGCGGGAGGAGGCACGCGTCATCCTTCGGCACGAGGTATTTCTTCCCGGAAAACGAGAACTCGATGGAATCCTTGGACTCTTTCAGTGCCAGTTCCTTGGAGTCCCGGGGGATGAGGATCCGGTGGTCCAGATTGTCCACCTCTGCCTTGATGGCCTCCTTCACGTCCATGAAGTCCATGACGAAGTAATGCTCGTCCAGTGGCCCGCTGATCTCGATCGCGACGTGGAAATTGTGGCCGTGGATCCGGCCACACTTGTCGTGCCCGACGATGAAATGCGCGCTGCTGAACTTGTAAATGCCACCGCCATCGAGTATGATTTTATAGCTCATTGGGAATCGCGCCTAACAGGTTATCACGGGGGATAATGACAAAGTGGGCATAAATTTTTCTCCATTAATCAACGCCTTGCTAAATCGGCAGACTATAATTAGGATTCCTCGAACATTACACGGGTGAAGCCTCATGGACATCCTCGCGGCCGTCATAATCTTCACATGCGCACTCGTAGCGTGCTTCGCGTGCCACGTCCTCGTCTTTTCCCGGAAGGCATCGGGCCAGGTTTCGGGCATTGCATACGGCGTGTACCTTGCGGTGATCTTCGCCGCCGGCATCCTCTTCAACTTGTTGCTGTTCTTCATGGTGCAAGACGGCATCCCCGCCGAGATCCGAACCCCGCCATTTTTCATAGGGATCTCGGTGGTCATCGAGGTCGCGCTCGCGTACACCGCCAACCGGGTCGCAGCGGTCGTCGCAAGGGGACAAGCACGCGCTGGCGAGGAGAAGCCCGCCCGGTACAAGTGCAACGACGACCACGTGGTGAAATCCCGCGCCGAGGCGTTGATAGACAACTGGCTTGACAGGGAGGGCATCGTCCACGAGTACGAGCCGAGCCTCACGTTGGACGGCAACAAGATCAAGCCCGACTGGTACATCCCCGGCGGGGACGTGTACGTGGAGTTCTGGGGTTTCCTGGCACGTGACAACAAGGAATACGATGCTCGCCGGACGCATAAAGAGGAACTCTATGCGAAGCACAACAAAAAGCTCGTGAGCATCACGAATACTGATCTCGAGGATATTAACGTCCGCGTCAAGCAAAAGCTGCTCAATTTCCTCGATGAAAGCGATTTCGGAAGGCCAAAACGCTGCTCCCAATGCGGCGCGGAGCTCGATGACCGGTACCGGTGAAGGCAGGGACATGTTCAAGCGAACGAAACGAATGCCCCGGGTCCTCCTTATCGGTGACTCGATCCGCATGCGTTACGCCCCGCTCGTCGCGAAGATTCTCAAGGATGTTGCCAAGGTCATCATCATCAAGGAAAATTGCGAGGATTCTGCCAAGGTGCTGGCGAACGTCCAGAAATGGCTCCGAATGGCGGAACCAGCCCTGCTCCGGGTCGTCCACTTCAACAGCGGGCTGCACGACGTGAAGCGCGCGTACGGATCGGAGCGCCGCCAGCAGCCGCTCCAGGCTTACATCGACAACTTGAGGCAAATCGTGGCCCTCGTGCGCGCCGGGAGCAGCGCCAGGTTGGTATGGGCCACGACAACGCCCGTCATCTTCGAGCGCCACCACGCGAGGAAGGGTTTTGACCGGTTCGAGGAAGATGTCATCGAATACAACAAGGCAGCTCTTGCCCTTATGGAAGAATTGAATATCCCCGTCGATGATCTGTACGATTATATATTGCGCTACGGGAAGGAACGGGCGATTTCCGGGGACGGCGTGCACATGACCGACGAGGGAAACCGGGCGCTCGCCGCTGCCGTCGCGTCCTACCTGCGCGGGTGCTTGTGACGGCCACCGCGCCCGCATATCAACATCTTATCAAGAACCCTTTTTAGGCCGCGGGCGATCGTCAAGCTCATGAAGCTCGCCATCTTGGGCGCAGACGGCGCCATGGGGCGCATGATCGCGGGAATCGTGACCGGGGATCCTGACATGCAAGTCGTGGGAGCGTTCACGGAACCGGGCGCCCCCACCATCGGCACGGATATCGGAGTCTTGATCGGGAAAAAGGCTATTGGCACGAAAATCGAGGATAGCACCGGCCTGGACAAGAAGATCAAGGCATGCAAGCCCGACGTCGCCATCGATTTTACCGTCGCGAAGGCAACCGAGGAAAACGCCCCGGTCATCGTGAAAAATGGTGTCAAGATGGTCATCGGGACGACGGGCTTGTCGCAGAAGTTCCTCGATGATTTCAAGCTCCTCGTCGAGAAGCACGAGGCCCCCTCCATCGTTGCGTCGAACATGGCCGTCGGGATGAACCTCTTCATGAAGGTCGTCGGCCAGGTCGCGGCGGCACTGCAGGGTTGGGACACGGAGATCATCGAGGCACACCACAACCGCAAAAAGGATGCCCCGAGCGGGACGGCCCTGACCATCGCCGACATCATCGCGAAGGCGTGGAACGAGCAGCTCGATGACATCGCGAAGTACGGCCGCTCGAAAGGCCCCGCTCCCCGTGCCAAGGGAACGGCCGAGCTCGGCATCCATGCGATTCGTGCCGGCGACATCGTGGGCGACCACACGGTCTTGTTCGCCGGGGCCGGCGAGCGCATCGAGCTCAAGCACGTGGCACATGACAGGTCGTGCTTCGCCTCGGGGGCGGTCAAGGCTGCCAAGTTCCTCGCGACCTCGGCGAATGAGCCCCGGATGTACTCGATCCGCGAAGTCCTTGGTGTTTAGACCGTTTTTCTTCACTTCCCCGGTTTTATTTAGGCCTAGCCGAAATAAAATATCGGCATGATCCAGGGAATCAAGGTCACGAACCACCCGACGAACGCGATCGTCAAGACGAGTGAGGCCAGCGGCCACTTTTGCTTCAAGACGTTCTCTTCGCCCCGCGATAACGCCATGCTGGCAAGGATCTCCTTCTTGACGCGTGCCAGGATCCAGACGCCGGCCAGAGCGACTGCGGCGAAAACGATGTAATGAGCGATCCACCCGCCCGCCCAGATCTTGTCGGCCCCGCCCATCGCCCAGTCGCCAAAGCTCGCCCAGTACCAGCCACCCGCGCTGCCCTCCGGGGTGAGGCCGATGACGTGGCACACGAGCGGGTCGAGGAAGCCGAGGTTCAGGCAGTAAAATGTGTAGCAAACGAGAAGCGTCCGGAAGGTCTCCGTGTAGCTGTTGCTCCGCAAGAACGATTGCATACAGATGGCACAGATGATGATGGCGGAGATGAACCAGAAGAAGAACTGGTGGTATAATCCTTGGGCGGTCAACCCCAAAAAGATGCGCGTCGTGGAATCCCAGTTCCCGTCGATCCCCGTGTCGGCGAACCACGTTACCGCGAGATCTATTGCCACCATGTAGAGGAACGAGAAGGCGAACGTGACCACGGGGACGATGTAGGTGCCGAGCACGTGCTTCCTGGGGCCGCGTTCCATGGCCTTTCGCAAGAGAAAGCACTCAAAGGCGACGATGATCAAGAATGCGGGGAATATGAGGTAATCCAGGTTCCAGCGCCAGAAGAAAAGCCAGAGAACGTCGCGGAAGAACATCGCTGGATCCCCCGGCACTTTTGCCACGTCCCAATGGATGAATTTTTCGAAAACAAAGAACCCGGCGACGAAGAAGATGCTGGCGAGGTTCATGGCATAATACGTCTTCGACGTGAAGAGATACTTGATATCTTGCAGTCTCATCGGCCATCGATACTAGGTCGCTCAAAGGTTATTTTAACGCGGTAACGCGATGAAACAGAGATGATACGAACATGATATCGCTAGCCGAGATAGAGGATGCCTACAAGCGCATCAAGGACACGATCAACAAGACTCCCGTGATGACGTCTCGGACCCTGGATGATCGCGTGGGGGCAAAAGTGTTTTGCAAGTGTGAAAACTTCCAGCGCATGGGTGCCTTCAAGATGCGAGGCGCGTTCAACACGATTAGCCAGCTAAGTAACGAGGAAAAGGCCAAGGGGGTTATCACGCACTCGAGCGGGAACCACGCGCAGGCGCTGGCCCTGTCGGCTCGGATCCTCGGGGTCAAGGCCGTCGTGGTTATGCCCAAGGGCTCGCCACAGGTGAAGATCGACGCTACCAGGGGCTACGGGGCCGAGGTCGTGCTCTGCGAGAACACGCTCGCCTCGCGCGAGGAAACAACGAATAAGCTCATCGCCGAGCACGGGTACACGCTCGTACACCCGTACAACAACGACGACATCATCCGTGGCGCTGGAACGGCTGCCTACGAGCTTATAAAGGAGGTGGGGAACCTCGACCTCGTGTTTTGCCCTGTCGGCGGGGGCGGATTGCTCAGCGGGACATCGATCGCAACGAAGGGGTTGTGTCCAGCATCCAAGGTCATCGCCGTCGAGCCCAAAAATGCCGATGACGCCTTCAAGTCGTTCCAGGCGGGCAAGGTCATCGAGAACAAGACCACCAACACGATCGCCGACGGGTTACGAACGAACTTGTGCGAGCGGACGTTTGCCATCATCAGGCAGAACGTCGACCAGGTCATCCTCGTCAAGGAGCATGAAATCGTCGGTGCCATTCGGTTCTTGTGGGAACGCATGAAGATCGTCGTGGAACCTTCTGGAGCTGTATCGCTCGCGGGTTTACTCTCGGGGCAAGTTGCGGTAGAGGGCAAGCGGGTCGGCGTCATCTTGAGCGGCGGAAACATTGACCTCGGAGAATTCTTCCACCTCTTGCAATCGAGGATAAGTGAATGAACCGTCAAGCGATCTTGTAGAATCCCGTGCGCCTATCCAAGATTACATCGTTGTACTCGTTTATCTTCTTGTTTCGCGCTGCAAGATGGGCGATTTCTACAAACGATGCGTGTACACGATCTTCTGGCGCTGTATCGAGTATATCCCCGTTGTATGCCGTTATTTGACTCTTTCCAGTGAAGGTGAACTTGTCTCCGCCTCGCATTTCAGTGCCTATACGGTTAGCCGTCACGGCAAAAACTCGGTTCTCCAGGCATCGTGTTACCATCGCTTTTTGGCAGTAAGGCATTACCAGGTTCGCTGGATGGGCGATCACGTCGGCGCCCAGCAACGCGATGCTCCGGGCCACCTCCGGGAACATCCAGTCGAAGCAGATCATCAAGCCCACCCTCGCTCCCTTGACAACGTGTACGGCGAACGGCTCGTCTCCTGGGGCGAACCACTCCTTTTCCTTGTTGAACAAGTGTATTTTACGGTAGATGCAGACAATACGCTCACCATCGACGAGCATCGCTGCATTATATGCTCTATCACATGAAATCTCAATGAAACCGGCTACTATAGCCGCGCCGGTATCGCGAGATAGCCGGGAAAGGAACTTGGTGGTCTCCTCGCCGGGCAATTCCCCGAACTCGTGTGCCTCGAGCCTCGAAGTGAATGCATACCCGGTCGCGAAAAGTTCGGGAAGCACGATGAGATCCGCCTCGACATGGTTCGCGTCGACGATCTCCATGACTTGCTGGAAGTTTTTTTCCTTGTTCCCGAAGACGGGATCCGTCTGGATATACCCGATTTTCATGCCGTTCACGTCGGTTCCTTTATACCAGATAGCACGGCGCCGGCGATAGCGTCGCAGATCCCTCCATCGAGGATGACGTCCGTGTGCCCCTTGCCTTGGAAAGGCCGGAAGGAACGGACCCCGGCACCTTCGCAGAAGGATTTCACGTCCGGAAAGGGAGTGACGAGGTCTTCTACGCCGTGGAACACGTCCGTCCTCTGGAACGTGCCGGGTGAAAAGCTCGCGCTCGTGACATCTTTCTCCATCGCGTCGCTCGTGATGCAGTCGAGAAAGGAAAGAATGGTGGACACGGGGGTGCAGCGCATGTATTTCAGGATATAGGTCGCGTACGCGTCCGTGAAGCCCCTTGCCTTCACCGCCGGGGCAGTGCGGGAATACTGCACGACGAACGTGTCCCACATTGCACGGGCGAGAGGGGTGATCGATGCCTGGTCTAGCCGATCCCCGCCATGCTGGGAGAGCACGCCCGCGACCTGCCCCTTCATCCGGTCGAAGACCTCCCGAACGTGTCGCACCACGGGCATGACGGGGGCCACGAGGCCGTAGACGACCAGCGACGAGAACCGGCCGGGCAAGCGTTCCAGCAACGAGAGGCCGACCAGGGATCCAAGGCTTGAACCGACGAGGCGCACGTCCCCGTGAACTTGTTCCTTGTCAAGCAACTCGAGCACGTCCGCCTGGATGGCGCCGAACGTGAACGGTCGCGAGAGGGGAGGCACGTCGCCGAACCCCCGGTAATCCATGAAGATGTAGTCGAGGCGAGTTCCATTGCCAGTTGCTCTGCGGTTGAGGCGGGAGAAGAGCAAGTCCCACTGGTGATGGTTAAAGAACGAGCCGTTCAAGAACACGACCGTGGCTGCCGGATCGCCACCCCGGACGTGCTTGAATCGTACATGGGCGCCGTCCCGGGTTTCATAAACCGCGTCTTGCACGATGCAGCTGTGTCATGAACGGGAAAAAAAGGTTACGCATCGACATAGCCGAGCTCGACGAGCTTGGCCATCACCTGACGGACGCACTCGTCGACGCCGTACTTTTCCGTATCGAGCACGAGTTCCGGATCGACGGGCTCCTCGTACGGGGCCGACGCGTGCACCCCGGTGAAATCCTTGATCTGTCCCGCCATCGCTTTCTTGTACATGCCCTTAACGTCGCGCGCCGCGCATGTTGCAACGCTCGCCTTGACGTAAACCTCGACGAAATTGCCGATTTCCTCGCGGGATTTCGCTCGCATCGCGATTTCTGGAGAGATGAAGGTCGCCAGCACGGCCACGTCGTTGCGCGTGAGCAATTTGGCCACGAACGTGACCCGCTCGATGTTCTTGCGGCGATCCTCGGCGCTGAAGCCGAGATCCCGCGTCAATGATTGGCGAACCACGTCGCCGTCGAGTCTCTCCACCTTGAATCCCTTTTGCTTCAATAGCGGAACCAGCGCGTCCGCGATCGTGGTCTTCCCGGAGCACGCGAGCCCCGTGAACCAGACCGTGAACCCCTTCGAGTCGACTTTCCTGTGCGTGTTTTTCGTCATCGTGCATCACGTTTCAACGTGGCAAGGGGATGCTCTTCCCGCGACCCCCCCTTGCCACCTCGATGCCGAAATGGTCCATGATCGTGGGAAACACGTCGTATATCGAGAATTGCTGGATCCTCGCGCCCTTCAACCTCGCGTCGATCACGGTATCTTGCTCGCGGGCAAATTCCAGGTACCTTTGTTTCGTCGTGCCGATGAAAAGGCCTTGCTTGGCATGTACGGCATCGTCGGGACCCGTGTCGTTTTCTTCTAGATAGAGGCGCTTGTGCCCGACCGTGCCGGCGGAACGCCACGCGAGGTTCGCGAAGTACACGAACAAGTCGGGATCGTCGCCGAGGTACCCGTCCGGGTAGAGATCGCCCGAGAGATACGTCTTGTTCCCCAGCAACATGCCATCTGGCCCTTTCATCGCCTCGATCTTGCGCCGCAGCTCCTCGCGCTCGCGGGGGAAATCCTCGCGGCGGATGACGCCCCGGGGCTCCCTGCCCTCCACGTTGAAGAAGACGCGGGCGTAATATCCCCCCCACCCGATGGCCCTCGTGCGCCCCCAGTCCACGTCGAGTTTCTCCGGGGCCGTGACCTTGTCGGGATACTTGTTCAGGTACAAGTAACCTTCCTGGATGAGCCACTCGTTGATGCACATGCAGCCGTCCATGGGCTGCGCCCCGTGGTCGGAAACGACGAGGATCGTCGTGTCATCGGGCACGAGATCGATGATTTCCTTGACTTGCCTGTCGAGCAACTGCTCGTACTCGTCGATGTACCCGCGGTACTCGCTGCCGGGCTCGTGGTGCTTGTGTCGCTCGTCGAAATACTTCCAATACGAATGGTGGACGCGGTCGAGGCCTATCTCCACGTACCAGCACATGTCCCATGGCTTGGTAGTGAGCAAGTGCTTGACGACCTCGTGGCGCTCTTCAGTCATCTTGACCAGGTTCTCGAACAGTTCCTTCTTTTCCTCTATCCGGAAGGAAACATCGAACGTGTAATGGCCGAACTTGCCGAGGATCTCTTTTTTGAGGGCCGGCGGGTGCGTGAACTCGTTGCTCGTGCTGGGGGTGATGAAACACGAGACGAGGTTCCCGTTGAATGGCCGGACGGGATAGGAAGGCGGGACGCCGACGACGATGGACGCGAGGCCATTCTCGCCGAGGCATTCCCAGGCAGTTTTGCCTTGGATGGACGACGAGGTGGCGATCCATGTCTTGTCGTACGTTCCCTTCTTCAGGTGCCGGAACCCGTACACGCCGATCTGGCCCGGCGTCTTGCCCGTGGCCATGCACATCCACGCGGGGATCGTGATTGGCGGGTCCGATGACTCCAGCTGGCCCCGGATGCCCGAGAGTTGCAGCCGCTTGATCGTGGGGATGTTCTGCAAGTGCCGGTCGAAGAAAAGATCCGGGGTCGCGCAGTCCAGGCCAATGACGAGCAGTTTCGGGTTTCCCACGGCTGACCACGCGTCGCTCATTTCACGAACAGGTTATCCTTGAGCTTGATGATTGCTTCCGCGACTTCGGGACGCATTTCCTCCACCGGGATCTTCCCTTCCGACAACATCTGCCGGACGACGCGGCCCTTGAAATCGACCTGGAACTCGGGCCCGTGGGGGCAGATCTTGTCCGACACGACCCCGCCGCATTTCTTGCACTTGTAAAACGCTCGGAAGTTGATCGGCGTGATGCCAAGGTCGGGGAACTGCTTGAAGATCTCCTGCGCGTCGAAAGGCCCGTAATAGTTTCCAACGCCTGCATGGTCCCGGCCGACGATGAAGTGGGTGCATCCGAGGTTTTTCCGGGCAATCGCGTGGTGGATGGCCTCTTTCGGCCCCGCATAGTGCATTTCCGTCTCGAACGTCGTGAGGGCACAGGTGTCCTTGACGTAATACTTGTCGATCAAGGCCTCGTAGGAGGCCAGGATGACCTCGTCTGTGAAATCACCTGGTTGCTTTTTACCAATCACCGGGTTGATGAGCAAGCCGTCGCACACGGTGAGCGCGGATTTCTGCACGTGCTCGTGGCCGAGATGCGGGGGGTTCCGGGTCTGGAATGCCGCTACCGTCTTCCACCCTTTCTTCTTGAAAAGATATCTCGTCTCGCGGGGCTTGAGGTTGTACTTCGCGAAGCGCGTCTTGACCTCCGTGATCAGGTCAAGCTTGCCGCCCAGGAGCCAGGGCTTCTTTTCAAGGACCGTTTTGACCCCCGGGTGATTGAGATCGCCGGTCTTGAAGACACTTTTCACGTAGGTGGTCTTGTCGTATCGGAAGATGTCATCCACCGCGAGCTTGGCCACGATGGCAGGCACGCACCCGCCGGAGACGAGGAGGATCTCGTCCTTGGGCCTCACGGATCGGGCGAATTCATCGTCGACATCGAGGACAACGGGGATAGTCCACGGGACATCGTTCGCCAGACGGGAATGGCCTATCACGCTCTCGAAATCATCCTGGCATTGAAAACCTTCAATGGGTGAAAAAACGCCAAAACAGATATTCTTCACGTCCTTGACCAGGTCGTCGTTGATCGGCAGCGAAGGAAACTCCTTTGATTGCTCGATGAGCACTTGCCGCGTCTTCTCGCCGCACACCCGTTCGACGAGGCGCCCGCCGTGTGGCTCTACCATCTCCTGGCCTCACCTTGATATCAGTCGATATACCCCAGTTTTCGCAACCGATCCTCGATCTCCCGCTCTTCTTCGGGAGTGAATTCTTTCTTGTCTTTTTTTTCGTCTTGTTCGATGTTATCCAGAACCTTTCTCACTAGATAAGTCACGTAGTCGGTAACGGTCTTGAAATCCGTGTTCGGGAGGCGTTTTTCTATCCGTGCATACAACGTGGCGGGAATCTTGATCTCCTTGAAAGGATCGGTCATGATAGCTCATCAGATATTAGTCGCTTTCCAATTATTAGTAATTAACCTTCGCTACTCCTCGAAAAATATGCCTTCGTTTCGGAGGATAAAGGCAATCCAAGTCTCTTTCTTGTCAGCATCGGAACCCGGGGCTTCGAAGAAATAAGTATCGAGGGCGAGAAAGCTTGAAAACTTCTAAAGATTAGGAAATGATGGTAACGATCATGAGCTTCGTGTACGAGTCTCTCAAGTTGACGCTGCTTTTCATCAAGCTACCAAACGCGCTTTTCTCGCTTCTAATAGCATTCAAGATCAAGGGCTTGTCGAAGTACATCTTGAACCACTTGTTTTACTTGGCCTTTATATGTTGGTCAGTGTATATCAGTCTCGACGGCGTGCTCTATGTCATCGCGCCGAATGGCGAGCTTGCCTATATCCTTGCAAACGTCATGCGAGACATCGGGGTACTCATGCTCGCTTTTACTCCCTTGTGTTTCATCTTGGCAAGTTTTATCATCAAGGAGGGGGAGGAAATAGCGTTAAACATGAAAAAAGGTCGCATGATTTTCACCGTTGTCGTGAGCTTCGTCATCGCATTGGTCATGATTCTCACGGACACGATCGTCGTGAGGGATTCTTCGAAGCCCGGGAAACCATTTATCGACCCGTCCTTGCTCCCCCCCACCACGGTTAATTTCAAAGTGACGTTTGATAGCGTGTCACTGCAAGGACAAGCGAGTTCCTTCTTCATCCTCGCGTTCGTGGCCTGGTACGTCGCGAGCGTGCTGCTCATGTTCGTCCAGCAGTCGAGAGAATCTGGAGCGAAAAGAAACAGGACCCGGTTCATAATGATAGGGATGTTGGCGATCCCGGCTGGCATCTGCTATTTCGTCTTGCTTCCCTACGTCGTCCCCGTCTCGCAAGAGCCCAACCTGCAGCCATGGTTCAACCTGGCCGGGCAGTTGGTTTGGGCCACCTCCCCGGTGCTGGTGTATTTCGGCATGCGTATAAAGGTGCCAGATGAAGTAGTAAAGGTCATGGAGCAACCCCAGAAGGACCGGAGCTAGATATACCCGAGATTCTTGAGCCGCCTCAAAACCTCGCCTTTTTCTGCCTTTCCAAGTGCATCACTTTCTGGATCCGGCTTGTCGGGCTTGTCTTGACCGAGGATCTCTCGCAAGACGAATGCCACGTAGCTGGACAGGGACGTGAAGCCCGTGCCCTGGATCCGCTTCTTGATCTTCTCGGCCAGCTCCAAGGGGATGGTGATGGAGGTGAACGCTGTCGCGCTAATCCTTTCTCGCCCCCGATGCTTTTTCCTTCTCGATCTGCTCGATCTCCTTTTCGAGTTCCTCGAGCACGTGGGTCACGAACGCGGAAGGACTGTGGAACCGTGTTCCCTTGATCCGGTTCTTGATATGATTTGCAAGTGTCTTCGGGATCGAGACCGTCGTGAACTTCTGGGTCATGCGGGTCGGGCCAATGCCTCGGGTGTGGCGGCTCGATCGGCTCGTGATACATCTAAAGCCACCGACGCCAAGCTACTCTCACCGCGTGCGTTAATGAAAGTTTCCATCGGTGAAGCGCCGTGCCCGAAATCGTGAAAATAATCAAGACGATACCCAATTTAAGCGTAGACTTGTTTGAAAGAGCGCTTGACTGCGACAAGTTCTGGATGGCTTGCATCACCAGCCTCGATCGAGCGATCGTGAAGGCCGCCGGGGAGGGGAAGATGCACTGGGATCTAAAAGCGTCTTTCGTCCTGGACCCGCTCGGCGTGGCCAAGATACCGATCGAGATCCAGCAAGACTTGCTCCACGAGGAGGATAGGGCCTTCAAGGGCGAGGGCAAAAAGTACGTTTTTTCCGTCGCTAACTCCAATGCCGCTTCCGCCGGCGAGGGGAACTTGTTCTTCAAGGCTTCGGGTCGGGACTTGAAGATGATGGTCGAGGTGACCCGTCTTGAATTGAAGGCCGGCTTCTTGGACATCGCGGGGCTTGGTAAAGCGATGGTCGTGACACGATTGCAGCAAGAGATGCAGCAGATGGTCATGAACTTGATCGACCTCGCCGGGAAGGGCAAGATCGACGAAATTATCCGTAACTGCTAGCAAGCGATCTTAGAAGATCTTCTGGTAACGCCTCAACGACGACGCTATCTTCTCGCTTAGATCGACCGTTTCCTTCAAAGTATCTATCCGCAGTGACTCACGGTCGATAGCGATCGTTTTTAATACCGCTTGGAAGAATTGCTCGCTGGATTGGTTTGCGGGGGACAAGTCCTCGGCAACAATCGAGTATTTTCCGGCTGTTCGCAATGATAACAAGTTTTCAGCCGGCTCGTCCTTCGGAACGATGAGCGTGCTAACGAGATCACCTATCGTCGTCATGAAGGACCCCCACCGGGTTGGGGCACCGATACATTCAAGCACCTGGCGCTCCACGGGGGTGATCTCGTTTCCAACCCACGTTGGTGACAAGATCGTTACTTTCTTGTCGAACCCCTTCAGCAATTTCCTGAATTCCGGGCAAGAGAAGATAAGATAGGCTGACACGAGATCAGTAGGGATGATAACAACCCCCGCGGAACTTTCGAGGGTTTCACGAATTGATTCTAACAATCGGGCTTCAAGGAGGTTTGTTGGCGTGATCTTGATTCCATCGTAAGAACTTTGCTGGCGCGGGCTGCCTGCCTCGTTACCCTTCACGCTTGCACCTTCTACGCTCCGGATCCTCACCTGGTTCTCGATCTCGAGAAGGTACTGGCGCAAGGGCACGCGGGTTTTCACGTCATCGACCGTGATCAACGGGACGTTTTTGAAAAGGGGGTAAATGACCCTTTGGTTCAAATGGAACATTGATACGAGTTGCGTGTAAAACAAATGTTGATCGGTCCGGTTTTCAAAATGGGACGCGTATCTTCCCAACATGTTGATGACGGGGGGCAACTTGAAGGGATTGTAGGAATCGAACGTGCCCGCGAGGACCTTCAAGATATCGCTCAAGGGCTTGTATTCTTGCACTTTTTTCTCCAGCAAGTAGAACAGCTCTAAGTGATACGAGAGACGCTTGGACGGATCGGGGTGATCGATCGAGAAATCCCCGGAATTGTTGAAAATGTAATTGACGGCATAGTTCGTGTCGTCAACGGCCTTCAAGAAAGGGCTTGGCCGGCTACCACAAACGATAAGCGTGATCGCGTGTTTTTTTGCTGAGAACATTCACATCCCTTCGGCATCTATTCGTTAGGAACGCGTGCTGGTAACGTCACGCGTGATTTCCTGCAATTCGCCTCGCAATTTCTTAATATGCATCGATACGTCAGACTTGAACTCGCCGTATGATAGTAGAGGTTGTACCCGGAAGTCGCCGCCGTCCGTGGCCTCATCGAGCACGATGCCAAACAACCGTTTCTCCAGAGTCTTCAATCCCAGGACCTCTCGTAGCACCTCACCTTTTTTAACGGTTATGATTTCGACTTCCCGTTTCTCTTTTTCCTTGAAGTAAATGTATTCATGCAAGATCGACCGGGTCGGTGCTGCGTACGTGCTTGCAAAGATGCCTCGCTTGATCATGTCCACTCGTCTAGGGCGGCCACTCACGAGTATCCAACCGTTCTGCAAATCCGCTTGGATCAAGGAAAGAATCCTGACGAGGCTTGATTCCGGGCCTGGAAATGCCCGTCCGAGGCGGATGCTGATCCTTCCTCCTTCGAGGATCTCGATCGGGAGTGCCACGTTCTCGTTCGTCCTGCCCGTTTTCATGAAATCCGTGCCTACCAGCGAGCTCGCCATGAGGATGATCGAATCTATGAAGGGCGTCGGGATTCCGAAATATCGCCCCATCGACGCGAAGGGGACAAGGCCCGTGGGCACGTCCTCCGTGATGTACCGCGAGAAAAGAGTAGACGGCGAACCGATATCCCGGTAGGGTTCGATGTTCTGGAATGCATCGTAATAGGTCGTGAACTCGCCGCCGTATACCTTTTTTGCCCATTCCAGGAAGGTTTCAGGGCGCATATCGAGCTTTTCGGCTATCTTGCAGCGTTCCTGGTCGACTTTCTCGATGATATTCACGACCTCCGGAGTGAGGCCTTCCTTGTAGAAGAGGAATTTTTGCTGCCTGGCGATCGAGCCAGCGTTGAGCACGACTGCGGTCGGGTGTATTATCGCCCCGATGTTGGTGAGGCTCGTGATCTTGATGTCGTCGGCAACATTCATCGTCGGAAAGAGCTCATTGATGAGATAATCCACGTAACGATTATCATGCTCTGGAAAGAAGCAGAAAGGGTTGTCATCCTTGATTTTAAAGATCTTAACGCCGGTATCTTCGATTTCCCTGCACGTGAACAGGAGGGTCTCGGTCTCGCCCACATACACGTCAAGTTCTGGACGGGCCTTCGTTATTATGTTCTTGACCTCGATGGCACCCCACGTCCGCCCGGGGTTCAACAAGATGACCTGGCCATCCTGGAGGAACGGGGCTATCTTTTTTGCGACCTCGGCATGTGCCGAGGCCGGGAGGACTACCAGGATCAAGCAAGCATCGGCGATGGCAGCGCGATAGTCGTCAGTAACCGCTTTTAAGGGGTATGTACCGGCGATCTCTCCTTCCGACGTGATGAGCAATGTTTCCGCGATGTGCTTGACATGTGATAGCGTCCGGTTGAATAAAACAACTTCGTGCCCCCGGCTCGCAAGGTACGCTGCAAACGCCCTGCCACCATTGCCTCCGCCGATGACAGTAATCTTGCGTGTTCTCATTTCGTCATGTCCTTTTCAATTACACGTGATGAGATAATTAACCACGGAATATGTCACCATCAACACGCTTCTTAAATAGATCATCCTAAACAATACCAAAGAATAATCGTGAAAAATTCAGTTCAAGAACCGGGAATGATCAATTGACCTTTTCATCTTCAATTTTTCTCTTCTCGTCCTTAACGATGTATAGCTTCCCGCCAACTACTTCCATCTTGGCAGAGATATCTCCTTTCAATATCATCTCATAGATAAGCTTCTCAGCTTCCGGCAACGTCATGCCTAATTTCTCGGCAAACATTTCAAGCGGCACCGAGCCAGCTTTGAGTAGTTGTGCCACGTACTTGCGCTTGAGTACTGCTTTTTGGACAGACGCAGGTACTTTCTTCACGTTCAGCGCCTTCCTTAATGCATCGTATTCACCCGACTGGTACGCATCTATGATGGTGATGATGATCTTGTTGAATGATTGGCCGCAAGACAACGCTCCGAATAATGATTTTATTTTGGGATGTACTGCTTCGGGCATATCCGTCACGATTATTTCTCCGAGCAGCACCGCATCGATCGAAAGTAGAAAAAAGACGAGGTTGTTGATGACTTGGTTATTCGGTTTGGTTGATTCAAGTTCGGGGATGATGAATTCGATGAGCGTTTTACAAATTATTGCTGCGAAACGGGGGTCTTTATTGATGAAATAGTTCAGGATCTTGCGCGCCCGCTCGACTGCAAACTCGGAATCGCTGGCTATATTCTCTTTAATAAAAATACGCAGAACCTCTTCCCGTTTCACCTGGGACGCACCCATGATGAGCGATACCATGTGCATGAGCTGCTCGAATTGCTTGCTATCATCTTGCTTCATAGCTTCGGATATTATATCAGAAAGTAGATCAGTGTACGCATTAGGATCATGAGCGGCGAGATACATGATAATATCTATGGTCCTAGATTCGGGATTAATGTCATTGAGCTGTTCTAGTTTATTGACGAGAATCTTGTAGATTGCCGGTAAAAGACGAGGTTTATCGATGATCGAGAGTAGGGCAGTGAGAATACCTTCAATATTCGCCTCGTATTTTGGATTGAGTACCTTATCGAGCTCGTTTAAAAGACTGGGCACGATTGCCTCGACCTGGGCATCGCTCTGGGTGAGTACTAAACCCGGGGCTGCTGAGGGAGGGACTGCCTGCGGTGCCGGGGCTGCCGCCTGGGCCGGGGCCGCCGCGGGAGGGACCGCCTGCGGTGCCGGGGCTGCCGCCTGGGCCGGGGCCGCCGCGGGAGGGACTGCCTGCGGTGCCGGGGCTGCCGCCTGGGCCGGGGCCGCCGCGGGAGGGACTGCCTGCGGTGC
>Ga0172366_10001480_pt1 | contig 18170 bp, 18 predicted proteins | sample LakKivSesite69cm_FD_114533 | JGI IMG/M metagenome (GOLD analysis project Ga0172366, IMG submission 114533) | Sediment microbial communities from Lake Kivu, Rwanda - Sediment site 69cm | ecosystem: Environmental > Aquatic > Freshwater > Lake > Sediment | place: Rwanda: Western Province, Lake... | reverse complement strand
CTCCAGCTTCACGCCCTCTACTTTTTCCTTCACCCTCTCCACAAACTTGGCTCTTACCTTGGAAGCATCAAGTTTGGGGTCGAAGCTGATGATTTCACCTTTTCGCGCATCGTTGCGCACCAGGGGCTCCATAGTTTTCGGCCTGACAGTCGCCATCTGGGGCCGGGTTTTTTCACAAACTATCTCAGCCAGGGCGTTGCCGCCATATACCGGCTTCGTCTGCACCATGAGCTTAGTCTGCGGGTCAATCTTCAGGTCCAGGCAGTCCAGCGTAACACCAGTGCCCAATCTGAACGCCAGCCTCGGTGGCAGGTCGCGTCCCATAGGAGTCTGACCCACGAGCAAGATATTGGGCTTGACTTCCTTGCAAAGCTTCTCCAGCGCGTTAACGTAAGAATCGGTCACATAATCTTTGAGCAGAGGACTCTCTACAACATAAACTTTGTCCGCACCGAAGGCGATAACGTCCTTAGCTGCATCACCGACCTTGTCCGCAAGGAGCACCGCCGATAAAGGCTCACCAAGGCTGTCAGCCAGCTTTCGCCCAACTCCCAGAAGCTCGTATGTTATAGCAACAGGAGCGCATTCCACACACTCACCGATTATCATCACGCCTTTATTATCAGCCATCCGATTTACCTCCTTATCATCATGAGGAACAGCTTATATAAGTTTGACTTCCCTTAGCTTGAGGGCCAGCTTGTTTGCCGTGTCCTCTTCATTTTCGCCGGCAATAAGCTCAACCTTTGATTCACGAACAGGGATGAACAGCTTGAGCATACTGGTATGCCTTCCGGCGCCGCCGACCTTAGATGCTTCGGCACCGATTTCCTGAGCGTTCCACACCGGAACCTTCTTCTTGGCAGCAGCCATAATTCCCTTCAAGGGAGCATATCTGGGCTCACCAAGTTCGTTGCTGACTGTTATCAGTGCCGGCATTGAGACTTCTACTACCTCATAGCCATCAGGAAATGCCCGTTCCACCCTGGCCTTGCCATCCTGAGGCTCGATTTTCTTGGCTAAAGTAACGCTGGGTATCCCCAGAAGCTCTGCAACGCCTGAGCCCACTTGCCCCATATCAAAGTCACCGGCTTGCCTTCCGCAGAAAACAAAGTCGAATTGCCCTATCTTCTTTATGGCCTGAGCCAGGACATAAGCTGTAGAGAAGCTGTCCGGATCTTCAAACTCTGGGGCAGTGAGCAAGACCGCTTCATCAGCTCCCATAGCCAGTGTATGTTTCAATATCTTCTCTGCTGTCGGGGCTCCCATGCTGATGACGGTTACCTTGCCCCCCTTGGCATCTTTGATGCGCAGAGCTGCTTCAACAGCCTGCTCATCGAAGGGACTTATCACCGGAGGTTTGTCTTTGGCGGGAATTGCTCGCTTCGCTACCGGGTCAATAGCGAAAGCCGAAGCAGGGGTTTCGGGGTCGGGAATCTCTTTTACACAGACAATTGAATGCACCTTCTTCCCTCCTTCTAAGCATAAAAATAGCTCTTACTCTAGAGACTGGAGCAAAGCCATGTTAAACCGTCTAACATGATAACCCACAGCCAATCGAGTGTCAAGGAAAACCGGCAGGGGGTTCAGCCAAACGCCCTTCATTTTTAAGGCACCCGCTGCCTCAGGACGATACCATTAACAAGATTGGCATAGTATAATCGTTGTGTTAATATAGGACGACTATGAACTGGCTAGACGGGGTCATCATCGTCTTCCTGGGCATTTGTGCTCTCATCGGTTCCCGAAGGGGGCTGATAAGGACTTTCTTCCCTCTGGCAGTATTTATTCTTGCCATCTTCGTGGCGGGACACTACTACTCTTCCGCTGCAAACTATGCAGGCTCCTGGATGAGCAGCCCCAGTCAGGCCAAGATAGCCGCCTTCATCGTCATTTTCATCCTGGTAATAATAGCAGCACTGGTATTCTTTTTGCTGCTGCGCAAGGGTTATGACTTGATGCTTAAAGGCAAGGCCGAGATGGCGAACAGCGTTATCCCGTTTATGGGAATCATGATCGGTATAGCCCTGGCGGGATTCTTCTATGGCTCAGTAGCAGACTGGCTTTCCACCTGGCTCTCCAGCACTCAGGCCGCAATAGCTGCCTTCGTTATCATATTCATTCTGGCTACAGCCGTAATTACCAGAGTGCTGCTGTCACTGGCATCTATGATGGAACAAGCTCCCTATAGCTCACTGGTGAAACGATTCGATGTCCTGGGCGGAACAATCTTAGGTTTGGCAATCGGAGGGTTGCTCTGCGGAGCTCTTATCACCATCATCACCAATTTCTACTACGCAAGCGTAGAAGCAACAGTACGACACTCCAGCATCTCTTCTTTTCTCCTGAATAACTTCCCCTTCGTGCTCCGCATCCTTCCTAAAGAGTTTGATGCAGTGCGCCAGCTTTTTAGCTGAGGGAACCGAAAGCGGTACAATCGTACGACTTGCATAAAGCTTTCGATATGTTAAAATGAGGCCCGGAGCCTAATCAAAGGCAAGGGACAAAAATGAACTGGCTTGATGTCGTTGTTATTATCTTCCTGGTCATAACTACGTTCACCGGCCTGAGCAAGGGATTGATAAAGACCATAATCCCCCTGGTGGGGATTATCATTGGTATAGTCCTGGCAGGGCGCTTCTACGGCTCTGTAGCCGACTGGTTATCCCACTGGCTCCACAGCCCCAGCCAGGCTAACATCGCCGGCTTCGCTATCATCTTCATATTGGTTGTGATAGTATCGCTCATAGTAGCTTCGCTGCTCAGCAAATTCCTCAGTCTGCTGCTTCTGGGCTGGGTTGACAAATTGGGAGGAGCAGCCCTGGGCTTCGTCATCGGCGGGTTAATCTGCGGCGCTATTCTCACCCTGATCACCAAGTACAATTTCCCAGGTATGGCAGGAACTATTCACGACTCCAGCCTGGCCTCCTTTTTTGTCAACAACTTCAACATGGTGCTGCCCTTCCTTCCCAAAGAGTTCGATTCCGCGCGCCAGTTTTTTGGCTGAGGCAGTTGCCTTCTCCCTCGCAGAAGATTACAATGGGAGAGCAGAGTAACCATAGCTTGTGCATGCCCCTTCCCGTTATCTTTCCTACCGAATTTGCAATCAAGGACAGTCAGTGAAAGCACAAAATTTACATAGCTGGCAGATGACACCCGACCAGGCTATAAAATTACAACGAGAGCTGGCATCAATGGTTTCCCGAAGGGGCGAGTTGGAAACTGTCCGCCTGATAGCCGGGGTGGACATCTCAGCGCCCGATGCCGCAGGATTGGCCCGGGCAGCAGTTGTTGTCCTCAGTTATCCCGAGCTTGCGCTTGTGGAGAGAAAAGTTATAACTAAAAAAGTAACGTTTCCGTATGTACCCGGCCTTCTCTCATTTAGAGAATCACCCTTAATCATAGCGGCTTGCGAAGAGCTGGAAGCTATCCCTGACCTGATTCTTGTGGATGGCCAGGGGATTGCCCACCCCAGGAGGCTGGGGCTGGCCTCGCACCTGGGCCTGCTCTGGGATAAACCGACCATAGGCTGCGCAAAATCGCGGCTGTGCGGCCAGCATAAGGCAGTGCCCTCAGAGCCCGGCTCTTATGCTGAGATAACTGATAATGGCGAGGTGATAGGAGCAGTGCTCCGTACCAGGACCAATGTAGCCCCACTATATATATCCATCGGACATAAAGTAGACCTGGAAACAGCCGTATCCTGGGTGCTGCGATGCTGCCGCGGCCAGCGGCTGCCGGAGCCAACGAGGTTGGCGCACGTGGCTGCCAGCGGTCACCTCGAAGCCCCAAAGCCAGTAAATACACAAACACAAATGAGGCTTGAGATATAAGATTTAAATTGCAGAGTGAGAAGGTGTAAAAATGGAAGAACAAAAGCTGAAACTAGAAGAGCTAAAAGGGCGCATCTCTAATATACTGGTGCGTCTTTGACGTAGCCGCTAAAGAAAAACAAATCGCCCTCCTTGAGCAGGAGACCGCCCGAGCCGATTTCTGGCAAGACCAGCGGAAGGCTCAGGAAACAATGCGCCACATTTCGCAATTGAAGGAAATTGTGGCCACGTGGCGCAACCTGGAAAAAAGTGTCTCTGACCTCGAAGTACTGTTGGATTTGTCCGTCAGTGAGGGCGACCGTTCTCTGGAAGAGGAGATACCCGCCGAAATAGAGAAAGTAGAGCGTAGTCTCGAAAAGCTCGAATTCGAGCTTCAACTCGGCGGTGAGTATGACAGCAGAGGGGCCATGCTGGCCGTACATGCTGGCGCCGGCGGTACTGAATCACAAGATTGGGCCCAAATGCTGCTCAGGATGTACCTGCGCTGGGCGGAAAAGCGCGGCTACCAGACTGAAGTTATCGAGACCTCCCCCGGTGAGGAAGCAGGGATTAAAAGCGTTCTTATCGAGGTTAAGGGAGACTACGCTTATGGCTACCTCAAGGGAGAGCGCGGGGTGCACAGGTTAGTCCGTATCTCACCTTTCGATGCTTCCCACAGCCGTCACACCTCTTTCGCCCTGGTGGAGGTTATGCCTGTCGTGGAGAGCAATGTGGACATCAACATAGAACCGGATGACATCAGGGTAGATGTCTTTCGCTCCAGCGGACCCGGAGGACAGCATATGCAGAAAACAAGCAGCGCTGTCCGCCTGACTCACCTTCCCACCGGTCTCGTAGTGACATGCCAGAACGAACGTTCACAGTTTAGAAATAAGGACGTGGCAATGAGAGTCCTTCGTTCGCGCCTGCTGGAACTCGAGCTGGAGAAGAAGGCTAAAGAGCAATTGAAGCTAAAAGGAGAACACGTTACCGCAGAATGGGGCAACCAGATACGCAGCTACGTCCTTCATCCCTACAAGATGGTTAAGGACCACCGCACAGGATATGAGACCAGTAATGCGGCGGCTGTCCTTGATGGTGATATTGACGAGCTGCTCAAAGCGTACTTGAGGTCAACGGTAGAAAGCCGATGAGGAATTTGCCCTTACTTTCCACCGCTCTTTCGCCATACATGATAAATGCGGTGCAAGGCGGTGAAATTCGATAGTACCGCTATTATCCACAGAATTATTATCATCTGGTTAACGATGAGTCCGATAGCCAGCAATACTATCCTCTCCGTGCGGGTGAAAAGCCCCACCTCGTCCTTGACCCCCAGCGACTCGCCTCTGGCCCTGGTATAGCTGGTTGCCAGCGAGCCCGTCAGGGCAGCACCTATCAGCACTATCTGGTAATATGAGGAACCCTGGCTGGCATAATAGGCCAGTAAGCCCAGAAACAGCGCTGCATCGGAAAAGCGGTCAAGGCTGGAATCGAGGAAAGCACCGAACTTGGTGACGCGCCCGGTGGCGCGAGCCAGTGCCCCGTCAAGGAAGTCCAGCGATGCCGAGAGGAGCACCAGGAAACCGCCTAAAAAAAAGCGGCCTGTAGATAATACCCAGGCCACAGCCAATACCGTTACAAAGCCAAAAATAGTTAGAGCGTTGGGACTTATCCCGGTTTTGGCCAGCAACATCGCCGGGAATTTGCTAAGACGCAGCGCCAGGGTGTGACGAACCTTGGCTAGCACTGGCAATCTCCTTATTTACTACCCCGGTGCGGCTCTGCAGCAACTTCTCGTAATATTCCATCACCTTCCGGGCAACAACATCCCAGCTATAATCTTTTGCTTTAAGCTTACCTTTCTCCCCCATCCTCTCCCGCATCGCCTTATCCCGAAGCAGGCTCATGAGAGCGCTGGCGAGTGCTTTTTCATCTTGAGGCTTTACCAGCAGCCCCTCGACGCCGTGGCTGATGAGGCCGGCATAGCCCGGGATATCCGAGGCGACAACTGGCTTACCCGTAGCCATCGCCTCCATCAAAACCATGCCGAAGCTCTCCCAGCCCGTAGCGGGGGAACAGAAAATATCAGCGGTATTGTAGTAACCGGGCAGGTCATCGAAAGATACATAACCGGCAAAAACGACATCCTTCAAATTGCGTCTGGCAGCAATATTTTCATACTTCTTAGATAAGCGACTGTGGGGGCTCACGACGATAAGACGGCATTGGGGAAATTCTCTTTTTACGCGCTCGTAAGCACCGAGCAGGTATTTGAATCCTTTCCTTTTCTCCAGCCTGCCCACAAACAAGATATTTAGCTTACCGTCGCGATACTTTTCTACAGGAGGCGCCTTATCAGTAAAGTGCTGCAGGTCTATACCGTTGGGGATTATCTCATAGTCTCCAGGGAAATATCTGCTGATGAACTCCATAGCTGCCTTGGAGACTGCTATCTTGCCATCGAGCTTGTTCATCCACCTTCTGAGCAGCGGCTTCCATATAGTATAACCGAAGCTGTTGCTGCGAGTGGCATGAAAAGTGCCTACGATGACCATTCCTTCTGCGTGGTGCAATACGGAGACCGCTAAAGCTGGCATCATGGGCTCGTGGATATGCACCACATCGAACTTTTCCAGCTCCAGCATTTTCTTAATACGGTCTGAGAACATTAGCATCGGCGATATGGGTGCACGAACTACGGAGCCGCTGGCGCGAATAGGGACGGGTTTCCCTATAACTATAGCATTCTCGTTCTGCCCGGCATTTTTAGGTTTCGAGGAAGGAGCGATTATCTTTACTTCATGCCCCATACGGGTGAAGTGTTCCTCAAGAGAAGCTATATGATTATTTACCCCGCCGGGGTAAGCATAATCATAAGGAGAAACCAGAGCTATCTTCATGGTTCCCTTACTTCTGTTTTCTCTGTCTTCTCGCTTTGCTGCCAGATTCTTCCTTCGCCGAACCTTCTTCCTTGACCCCGGCAATGAAATCCTCAGTCAATTTTCGAGCCTGGCTGTCAGTATATTGGACCGGTGGAGACTTCATAAAATAAGACGAAGGAGCAACAAGCGCCCCGCTCAGGCCTCTGTCCCGGGCAAGCTTGCAACACCGTACGGCATCAATCACCACTCCAGCCGAGTTAGGGCTGTCCCACACCTCCATCTTGAGTTCTATATTCAGCGGCACATCTCCGAAAGTGCGCCCTTCCATCCGGATATAGCACCACTTGCGGTCTAGCAGCCAGGGCACGTAGTCGCTGGGGCCAACGTGGATATTATCCGGGTCAAGAGTATAGTCAAGCTGAGAAGTTACAGCGTCTGTCTTGGATATCTTCTTGGATTCCAGGCGCTCTCGCTCCAGCATGTTATAGAAATCGGTGTTGCCGCCAAAGTTCAACTGGTACGTCCTCTCCAGTTTAACGCCGCGCTCACGGAAGAGCCTGGTCAGCACACGATGAGTAATAGTTGCACCCACCTGTGACTTTATGTCATCACCAATAATCGGCAGTCCCGCATCCTCAAACCGTTTCTGCCAGTACTTCTCGCGCCCAATGAACACCGGGATGCAATTGATTAAGCCGCATTTAGCAGCAAGCACCTGCTCTACATACCACTTGGTAGCCATCTCGCTGCCTACCGGCAGATAGTTGATAACGATATCAACCTTCCTGTCTTTAAGAATTCTTACGATATCCGCAGTAGAGCCCGGGGCCTTGGTAATGACCTTGGAAAGGTATTTCCCCAGGCCGTCATGGGTCATGCCCCGTTCTACCATTACCCCGGTAGTCGGCACATCGCAGAACTTTATAGTATTATTCGGCGGAGTGAAAATAGCCTCCGCCAGATCTTTGCCTACCTTATTGCGGTCGATATCGAAGGCGGCCACAAAATTTATATCCCGGATGTGATAGCCCGCCAGATTGACATGCATCAGCCCGGGGACGAGGTCATTCTCGGCAGCGTTACTATAGTAGTACACCCCCTGAACCAGCGATGACGCACAGTTACCGACCCCGATTATAGCTACATTAATTTTACCCAAGTATCAAACCCCTTTCCTAGACGCGCTTAGGCCAACCTCCAGCCGGCCCATGCGCAGGCTTGCCCCAAAAAGAATCTTGTGCTATCCTCGATAACACACAAATGCTTTACGACTTACACACCCACACATCTATTAGCGATGGCGTCCTCTCGCCACTGGAACTGGTGCGAAGAGCGCTTGTCAACGGTTACAACGCTATTGGTATCACTGACCACGCTGGAATCGGCTACCTGAAACGACTGATAACCGAGATTACCGCCGATTGTGCCCTCGCTCAAAACCACTGGAACATAACAGCGATACCGGGAGTAGAACTCACCCATGTGCCCGCAACGGCGATCGCCGAAACCGCGAAGAAAGCGAAAGAGTTGGGGGCAAAGCTGGTGGTAGTTCATGGCCAAACTGTTGCCGAACCTGTTGAACCGGGTACAAATCTGTCTGCTCTCAAATCGCCACATGTCGATATCTTAGCACATCCTGGAATGTTAACGCTAGAAGAAGCAAAGCTGGCGGCTGCCAATGGCATCTACCTCGAAATCACAGCCCGAAAACAACATTCTGTCACGAACAAACATGTTGCCGAAATGGCCCGCCGCGCCGGAGCAAAGCTTATCATAGATTCAGACGCACATGAAGAACTCGACCTGCTAACTCCTGAACTAGCCTTTACTATTGCCAAGAACGCCTCGCTCACCGAGGCTGAGATTACTGACGCGCTGCAAACCAACCCGCAGGCTCTGCTCGCAAAAATTCTCGCAAGATGAGCTGCCTCTTGCTTGCGTAACTGCCGCCTGCTCTCTTTTTAACTGTGTAGACTATACAACTTTGAGTATAAAAGTCAAGTTCCATCAGGTTTCTTGAAAACCTTATCCGGTTTCCAGCAACCTCGCGCCTCATCGTAGCGCAGAATGGCGATAAGGCGCCCGTCCCTGGAATAAGCCCGGCAAATTTTTTCCGAGACTTCTGTGGTCTTTATTGAATCCAGAGGACGGCCGTTTATTACAGCTTTCTCACCCTCTTCATCCACAACTGTCGCCGGCAGGTGAAGTACTGCCACGTCTATAGGATGAAAAAGCTCAGCCCAACTCCCCTGCCGGAATGCTTCTTCAAGCCGGGAGATACTGACCGCATCTTTTATATGAAAAGGCCCGCTCTTCAAGCGGACCAGGCTTTTTAAATGCGCGCCACAGCCCAGCTTCTGCCCCAGGTCATGGGCCAAGGAGCGAATGTAAGTCCCTTTGCTGCACTCCACCTCCAGGGTAAACAGCGGCGGCTTCCAATCTATTATCTCCAGACGCGATAGCTCGACCCTCCGCGCCCTTCTGGGCAGCTCCACCCCGGCCCTGGCCCAACGATACAGGGGTACGCCTTTCTGCTTGACGGCGCTGTACATGGGAGGGGTCTGGTTTGTGAAGCCGATAAAGGACGATACTGCCGTCTCTACCTGCTCTTTAGTCAGGTGAGAGGAGTCGCAGCACTTAGTTACTTTACCGGTAGCATCATAAGTATCGGTAGCTGTCCCCAGTTCAATCTCAGCCCGATAAATCTTGGTTGCCTCGGCTAAAAACTCGATCAGCCGCGTCCCTTGTCCCAGACAGACAGGTAACACACCTGTAGCATCAGGGTCCAGAGTACCGGCATGCCCCACCCGCCGCTCCCCACTCAACCTCCTTACGAGCGCCACCACCCCGAAAGAGGTCTTTCCTCGAGGCTTGTCTAGATTTAGAATACCGTCAATGGTCAAGTCTTGTCCGCTTTATCAGTACTATCACCGGGCGCCACTTCCTTAATCAACTGAAGCAGGCGATTCCCGCGCTCGATAGACTCGTCACGGTAGAAACTAAGCTCGGGGGTATAGCGCAGCGACAGACGCTCTCCCAATCCCTTACGCAGGAACCCCGAGGCAGCGGCAAGCCCTTTCTCTACCTGCTTCTTATCCTCTTCCGTACCCATAATGCTGACAAAAACCTTGGCATGCCTTAAGTCTGCGGAAGTAACTACCTCGGTAACACTGATGATACCGCTCAACCTGGGGTCTCTAACCTCGCGCCTGATGAGCTCGCTTATCTCTTCACGGATAAGCTCGCTGACGCGCTCCCTGCGTCGCGTTCCCATCTCGCCCCAATCTAGGTCAGGAGAGCCTAGGCTTTCTCTTTTTTGTAGGCCTCAATGACATCGCCTACCTGAAAGTCATTGAAACCTTCGACACCAACGCCACACTCAAAACCGGCCGTTATCTCGCGAACATTTTCTTTGAAATGTTTCAAGCTCGAAACCTGCGCCTCAGCCAGAACCTCACCTTTGCGTACAACCCTGGCCATTGAGCCGCGGCTAATCTTGCCATCGGTCACATAAACACCGGCTATTTTGCCCTGCCTGGTGTTGAAAGTAGCTCTTACCTCACCATGTCCTTCGATGACATCCACATAGGTAGGTTCCAGCATGCCGGCCAGTGCTTTTTCAACATCCTCAACCAGCGTGTAAATCACCTGGTATAAGCGGATATCGACACCTTCCTGCTCAGCAAGGCGCTTCGCCCCCGGCTCAGGGCGTGTGTTGAAACCTATGATAATTCCTTTGGAGGCAATAGCCAGCAGTACATCGTTTTCGGTTATACTGCCGCTGCCCAGATGGACAATCCTCACCTTGACTTCACCGCTGCTCAGCCTTTCCAGGGAATCCCTTATCGGCTCTATACTCCCCTGAACATCGGTCTTTAGGATTATGTTAAGCTCTTTTACGTTCCCTGCTTGAATCTGAGCGAACAGGTTGCTCAGCCTGGGTACTTTGGAAGCGCTGCTCATCTCTTTTTCTTTTTGCCGCCGCTGCACCTCAGCCCGTGCTTCCTTCTCGTCGCTGACCACGCTCAAGGCATCGCCTGCCTGGGGAACGCTGCTTAACCCCAGCACCCCCACAGGAGTAGATGGCCCTGCTTTCTTTATGCGTTTGCCCCTGTCGTCAAACATCGCTTTGACCTTGCCCCAAATATCGCCAACCACAACGTTATCACCGATTTCGAGAGTACCTGTCTGTACCAGAACCGTAGCCATGGGGCCTCGACTGCTATCCAGCTTGGCCTCTATGACCACGCCGATAGCCGGTCTGTTAGGGTCAGCCTTCAACTCCAGGATTTCAGCAACGATAAGCAAGTTCTCCAGCAGGTCCGGGATGCCATCGCCCCGTTTGGCGGAAACCAGGACACAGACAACGTCGCCTCCCCATTCCTCAATGATTACGCCATTGTCTGCGAGTTGCTGCTTGACCCGGTCCGGGTTGGCAGTTGGCTTATCTATCTTGTTAATAGCGACTACGATAGGCACCCCCGCAGCCTTGGCGTGGTTTATAGCCTCCACTGTCTGAGGCATGACACCATCGTCAGCAGCCACGACCAGGACAGCGATATCGGTGACCTGAGCTCCGCGAGCCCTCATTGCGGTGAACGCTTCGTGGCCCGGCGTATCGAGAAAAGTAATCTTCTGACCGTGGATTTCAACCTGATACGCGCCGATATGTTGCGTGATCTGGCCGGCTTCAGTATCAACAACATTGGTCTGACGGATAGCGTCAAGCAATTTAGTCTTGCCGTGGTCGACATGTCCCATAATAGTTACCACAGGGGGACGCAGCTTCAAGCCTTTGCCCGTCTCGGCGATACGGGGCTTGGGAGTTGCCCCCGCAGGAGTCTGCGGCTCTTCCTTGGCCTCAAAGCCCAGGTCGGCTGCGACAATAGCGGCGGTCTCATAATCGACAACCTGGTTGATGCTGGCCATGACACCGTTTCGCATCAAGCACTTGATCGCATCTATGCCGCTGACCTTCAGGATGTCCGCCAGTTGCTTCACTGTCAGTCTGCGCGGGATGACAACTTCAGGTTTAGCCGGCGCCTTAGCTTCCGCTTTAGCCTCCGCTTTTCCGGCAGCCGGTGCCTTGCTCTTGACAGTATGCTCTTCACCGGCAACTTTACGCTTCATTCATTATCTCCTTGGATACGAAGCTAAGAGCGATGTTCTTCACCACTACTGACCTCAAGCAGCGTCTTGCTGTACTCCAGAAGTCCCGCGCGCTGCTCCGGACTAATCTCCACCTTAAGAGCGTACTCCAGTTTTTTACGCTTTAAGCCGGACTCAAAACAGTCCTGCGTTCTGCACAGATACGCGCCGCGTCCCGCTTTCTTACCCCTGTTATCTATCTCCAGAGCACCCTGCGGGGTACGCACAATCCGCACCAACTCCCACTTCGGTCTCTTCTGGCGGCAAACAATGCAGGTGCGCTCGGGAACATGTTTAGGACGCTTTTGAGCAACAGGCATCTCTGATTTTACTCCCCCAGGTCTTCGTCCAACTCTTCAATCTCGAAAGTGCGATGCTTCCGGGCCCGCTTAACCTTACCGCTTTCCAACTTATCTTCTTTAAAGGACTTCTTCTTTTTGTCCTTCTTCTTAATATCCGGTTTAGCAGCCTTAGGAGCGAAAATGTCCTCAGCAAAACGTATCTGCGGTTTCTCAGCGGGCACCTCAACCTCGGGCGGAGGTTCATAGGGAATCGCCTCAATCTCTTCCTCAATCTTCTGAGGCACTGCTACAGCTCCCTCAATCTGAGGAGCTGCTTCGCTGACCTCTACTGCCTCCGTCACCGGAGGCGCAGCCGCCTTCGCCCGCGCAGCAACCCGCTCCTTGACCTGAGACACCTCTTCCTTCACCTTCTCCGGCTCCTCAGCCACAGCCGCGGGAGGCGCCTCTTTCACCATGGTCTTCCGCTCTGCCTCAGCAACACTGGCGCTCTTGATATCTACCTTCCACCCGGTTAGCTTGGCTGCAAGCCTGGCGTTCTGCCCTTCTTTACCGATAGCCAGGGATAGCTGGCCATCAGGCACAACCACAACTGCGGATTTCTCCGCTTCATCTATTTCAACACTCACTACCTGGGCCGGACTCAAGGCGTTGGCTATGAATACCTTGGGATGAGCATGCCATTGAATCACATCAATACGTTCGCCGCCCAGCTCGTTGACTACATTCTGAATTCTCACGCCTCGCAGCCCGACACAAGAGCCCACGGGGTCGATTCCCTCTTGCTGCGCTGCTACCGCTACTTTACTGCGAAAACCCGCCTCCCGCGCCACCGCCTTAATCTCAACGATACCATTGCTGATCTCGGGTACCTCCAGCTCGAACAGGCGGCGCACCAGATTGGGATGAGAACGCGATAAGATGAGCCGCGGCCCCTTATTGGTGCGATTCACCTCGAGAAGGTACAGCTTGAGCCTTTGCCCTACCCGATAACGCTCCGTCCTCATCTGCTCAGCGGAGGGAAGCACACCTTCAGCTTTGCCCAGGTCGATAATGGCCTGCCTCGGCTCCACTCTTTGTACTATCCCGCTGACTATGTCTCCTTCTCTATCGACATACTCTCCAAATATAAACTCACGCTCCGCCTCGCGAAGTCGCTGCAAGACCACCTGCTTGGCAGTCTGGGCAGCGATACGTCCGGCGTGGAACTGTGTAGATTCAATGGGAATAGTCTCGCCTAATTTAACATCCTTCTTTACCTTCTGCGCTTCGACCAAAGAAATCTCCTTATAGAGGTCCGTTGGCTTCTCGACCACTGTCTTGAGGGTGTAGACCTTAACATCGCCGCTGGCCGGGTTGATCTTCACAGAGATATTATGCTGCGCTCCGAGGTCGTCCTTCTTGAAAGCGGAGACTAATGCTGCCTCCACCGCAGAGAAGACAACTTCTTTGGGCAAATTTCTTTCCGCTGCTAGCTGAGTAATAGCCAGTATGAAATCCGTTTTCATCCCTGCCTGGCCTCCTTTGCACCACCCCGCAACCCTCAATCAATTAAAAAAGTGGGTAAAACCCACTTAGTATAACTCCCTCGTACGAGCACTATAGCACTTTTCGGGGTATAATGCAACCCCTATGGCCCGTTCAGGGGCCCCCGAAGGTGGGGCGATGCTGCCCTTTAAAAGTTGTTTATTTCAAGAGAGCCTTGAGCCTCTCAGCCGCCCCGGACAGGGGCACAAGCTCGATATCCTTGCCGGTGCGCAGCTTCACCTCAGCGCTGGACGACTTCAGGGTACGGCGGCTCACCGTGAGCCGTATCGGCATCCCCATAAGGTCGGCATCGTTGAACTTGACCCCCGGCGACTCGTTGCGGTCATCGAAAAGCACCTCGAACCCTTTACCGCAAAGCTCGGTATAAAGCTTCTCCGCAGCCTCAGCCACAGTTTGCTCATCCATGCCCAGGGCGCAGAGATAGACCTGGTAAGGCGCTAAAGAGACAGGCCAGATAATACCCTTTTCGTCGTGGTTCTGTTCTATCACCGCCGCCAGCAGCCGCCCGATGCCGATGCCATAGCATCCCATGACCAGAGGTTTCTGCACGCCGTCGCGGTCTATATACAAAGCTCCCTGCCTCTGGCTGAACACAGTGCCCAGCTTAAATATATGTCCTATTTCAATTCCGCGCCTCGACATCAGCGGATTGCCGCACTTGAGGCACTGATACCCCGCCCTGGCCAGGGCTATATCTGTGATGAGGTCTGCGGCAAAGTCGCGAGGGTAGTTAGCATTCTTGAGATGGTAGCCATCTTTATTGGCCCCCACCACAAAGTTACGCCCCGAGGTTATCGAATCGTCAGCCACTATCTTGATGCCTTTGAGCCCCACCGCCGACGCCGACCCGGCCACCAGCCCCGACCTCTTCACCTCCTCATCATTGGCCAGCCTTAGCTCGGATGACTTCAAGGCGTTCTTGAGCTTGACCTCGTTCACCTCCAGGTCACCCCTTATCGTAACAAAGACCAGCCCCTCATCCGAAGCGTAGAAAACAGCTTTCAGGGTACGGTTCTTGGGCACGCCCAGGAAGTTAGCCACCTCCTCGATAGTCTTGGCCCCGGGCGTAGCCACCTCTTGCAGCGGAAGGAGCAACTCCCCGTCCAAGTTGGTTTTGACGAAGCTGGCCCTCTCTGCGTTAGCCACATAGCCGCAGCGGTTACAGTAGATAATCTCGTCTTCACCTATTTCGGTCGCCACCATGAACTCATGAGAGTCTTTGCCGCCGATAGCGCCGCTATCGGCCTCTATGAGCATAGCATCGAGCCCGCAGCGGGCATAGATATTTTTGTAAGCCCGGGTCATACCTTTGTAGCTTAAATCCAGAGCCGCCTCATCGACATCGAAGCTGTAGCAGTCCTTCATGTGGAACTCACGCACCCTCAACAGGCCGCCGCGGGGCCGCGGCTCATCGCGGAACTTGGTCTGTATCTGGTAGAGCATCAAAGGCAGGTCGCGGTAGCTTTTTACATAGCGGCGTGCCAGTTCCGTGACCATCTCCTCGTGAGTAGGTGCCAGGACAAGCTGACGCTCGCGGCGGTCAGTGACGACGAACAGGCCTTTGCCGAAGGCAAGGTCGCGCCCGCTCTCCTGCCACATCTCGAGAGGCTGGAGCACAGGCATACACAGTTCCTGGGCACCGGCGGCGTCCATCTCCTCACGGATGATCTGCTCCATCTTGCGCAGCGCCCGCCATCCCAGCGGCAGATAGGAATAGACCCCTGCCGTCAACTGCTGAATCATGCCCGCCTTGAGCAAAAGCTGGTGGCTGGCAGTCTCCGCCTCCGCCGGAACCTCCCGCAGCGTTTTACCGAACAGGTTTGATAGACGCATCTATTTGCCCTCATTATTAAATATTAAATGCAAAAATTATCGTCCTCTTCATCTGCTTTATGCAGTAACTTTATGCTCGATTTTTTCCTTACGATAACGAGAAACAGGTATTTTTAAATCTAGGCTTGGATAGCAGTAAACATCTATATAGTCTTTTATCTCTTCCCTCAATTTCCAACGGTCATATCGCTTATACTTTCCACCTATGCATCCGGGATTCATCACCAACAACTCGTTTCTTACATCCTTTCTGGATGGGATAATAATCTCCAAAATACCTTTCGGCTCTATAGGTGCCGGCTTTTCACCTTCGAGATGTCTACATAGAAATTGGCGCCCTGGAAATGTATCAAGTTCATCTAGAATTCTCACTGCGGTAAAAACTTTTTTCTTACAAACTACGAATGAACCCAAGCGAAAATCAACACCCCGGAAATAGTTACGTATATCCACCCCTGCTTCCTCAAGCTGCAAGTAGTCAAACACATGAAACCCTCTAGGATTATTTCTCAAATCGGAGTCTAAAACAACCTTTGTGAAATCTAAACTGAGGGAAAAGACCGGCCTAATTGTTTTCAGAACCATAATTAAAGCTTTCGCTTCTTTACCAATAAGCGCTTGAAAAAATCCCATATTTCTGTGGCAATTCTCCACAATTATGGAGCCGTCACAGGTCACATTCCATGCTTGCCAAACACCACCAATTTTCAGGAATTCAAACACGCTCCTAAGAAATACCCCCTTCTATTTCCCGCCTAATGAGCAAGCTTGACAGGTTAATCTAAGCTTAAATCGATGGAAATTTCATCTCGAAAAATTCGCTCAGAGTTTCGTCAGTAATCCCTGCCATTCCCATTATCTCGTTCATGTCACCGAAATAGTCTTCCAGTGCAAGACAAAAGAAGTATTTGATCCTTTCAAATCTATCTTCGTTCATTTCTACACCCCACAAGCCTAAATAACCTTATTGTAAATACAGTCGAGATGATACTCTAAAAATGCGTCGTCGATTTTGTGCTTAAGTAGAGATAAATGGGTTCCTTGTTCCAGCACCTTCTTGTCTATTGAAATCAGAGCATGATCTTTGGGCTGTATTGCAATTACGCCATAATCAAACATTGCGTGATGATTTGGACATAGCACCACCATATTAGATTGATGGTCTATGCCCTGATGCTTCTTCCCCAATGGTCTCAGATGATGTGACTCACCGTACTTATCACCATTCGGTAGTCGAAATGTCCTCTCACATATCTGACACTGCTGATGATACAAAGATTTTAAAAATCTGCTCAAGGAAGTATCGCGCAGAATTCTGGTAATTGCAACTCTCGTTCGCCCTGGAACAACCCCTAACTTCTCTTGGAATTTCTCCTCGAAAGCGCTGATTTCTGCTTCCTCGGCATCAATATCCACAGCTACTTTATCTCGTCTTCTGTAGAACCCTCCCCTCCATTTCACGAACTCTTCTAAGCCAAGAGACTCCCAATATTGAATACCAGGGATAAATACTTCGCCACTGACTTCTTTAACGTAATCGATGAAAACAGAACTCGATTTGTGCATCAGACCTCTTGCCTGTGTCTCTCTTATGTCGATTCCAAGACTATCTTTGAAAAATTTCCTCAACCCCTGAACAAGCGATATATCTTCGCCTTTCAGCCTCCGCTCTATAAGATGAAGATAGTAGTCAAAACCAAGTTCAACCGCATTTGGTATCCGCCGCCATGAAACTCTTTTCTCTTCAGGTTTCATAACATTACCCTCTCAGTAGGTAAATTCGACTTGAGAATATGATGCTTATACATATTGTCAAACGAACCATTACAGCTTCTCTACCTCTGCCATCAAGGCTTCGAGAAAATCGGCCTCTTCCACCGTGAGAACCTTCTCCCCCTTCCTGAAGATAACGCCCCTGCCCTTGCCGCAGGCGATGCCTACATCGGCGTCCTTAGCCTCGCCGGGGCCGTTCACCACACACCCCATCACAGCCACCTTAATCGTTTTTTCGACCCCTTTCAGCCTCTCTTCGACTATCTGAGCCAGCCCCACAATATCGCTTTCAGAACGCCCGCAGGAAGGGCAGCTTACCAGCGTAGGGCCGTGCTCTCTCAGCTTCAGCGACTTCAGTATCTCGTAGGCGGCCTCTACCTCCCGGCAGGCATCGGCGGTGGTCAGCGATACCCTGATGGTGTCCCCGATGCCTTCGTAGAGCAATATACCCAGCCCCACCGCGCTGCGAATAGCCCCGCTCCAGGGCAAACCGGCCTCGGTGATGCCCAGATGCAGCGGATACGGTATCTTCTTGGCGATAGCTTCGTACGCCTGTACGGTGGTAGGGACATCGAAGGCCTTGAGCGAGACTTTAATCAGGTCGAAATCGAGGCTCTCCAGCAGCCGAATTTCATCCAGGGCGGCATCCACCATACGCTGCACCACCGATGCTTTCTTTCTCGAGGACTTAGGCAGGCTGCCTGCGTTCACGCCTACGCGTATGGGCACCTCCCTCTCTCTGGCTGCACTTACCACAGCGGCGATTTGAGCAGGGTCGCTGATGTTGCCCGGATTCAGCCTTAAGCCATCCGCACCCGACTTCAGCGCCTCCAGCGCAAGGCGGTAGTCGAAATGGATATCAGCGATAAGGG
>Ga0172366_10001479_pt1 | contig 18200 bp, 15 predicted proteins | sample LakKivSesite69cm_FD_114533 | JGI IMG/M metagenome (GOLD analysis project Ga0172366, IMG submission 114533) | Sediment microbial communities from Lake Kivu, Rwanda - Sediment site 69cm | ecosystem: Environmental > Aquatic > Freshwater > Lake > Sediment | place: Rwanda: Western Province, Lake... | reverse complement strand
GCAAGAGCACGCCCTGCCGGCAAATCAAGTTCCTGCCGTCAAGGATTGCCTCTCGTTGCTCCTCGATTCCGTGCGACTCTGGACGAATGAAGGGGGTCCGAAAGGATACTTGAATTATATCAGTAATTTCTTTATGTGATGTGAAGATGCAGCACGTGCGACGGTCATCGCGTGCCAAGGCGGTTCTCGATTGCTGCCGACTCCCTAGACAACTTGGCAATCACCTTGTCTCGTGATTGTATCTGCTCATCGATCGTCGGAGTCTTATTCTCTAACTTGCCAGCCAATCGCCAGTGGCACGAGTTAAGTATGTCGCTCTCGTCCGTCGTGGTGGCCATCCGCGTCGCCGTGATGCTGAAGTCGATCGTGTTGCCGTGGAATCCATTCGGATTCCAGATGCTCGAGGATCGTTGCATCGTTCGCGTGTCGACCATCCCGGTGGTACCGAAGACGAGTGTCTTGTAGAGCAGCGTGTCCTCGTTACAAGCCATCCGCTGGATACCGCAGCTGAAGCCGGCCAACCTGTAGTCAGGGAGCCAATCCTCGAGAGCCCACGCGATGATCGTGCCGTCCCTACTCCCGCTGAAAAGGTGCCTGGAATTCGCCGCCAGCGAGGTGATGCCGCCTTTTTGGTTCTTGAGTTCCTTCTTGAACAGCCGGAATCGTGCATTCCATGTGCGAACTGCGCCGTCCTCACCAGCTATGATGAGGAGGCCTCTACATTGTATCGCCGTGGATATCAAGGCTCGCTTCGTTTTTGGATCGATCCGCCACTCGGGAAGCATCACACTCCAGCCCCGGCATTGGTGAGTAGTCCATGCTCTTATAAGTGAAGCAGTTCCGCCGCCGCTTATTTCCGCAGCCGGGCGAGTTCTTCCTCGGCGCGGTCGGCACGGGCCTTCTCCTGGTCGGCACGCGCGTGTTCCATTTCTAGCTTGCTACGGAAGATGGTCCGTTCCCGCGGGTTGATGATCACGAGCCGGTAGAGTTGCCACCCCTTCTCGTGTTTTGCACCCTCCAGCTCTTGCAAGCCGAGCTTGAAAGGTAAATGCCCCCCGCAGTCGATCGTCGCGTCCCAGTTCACTTCCTTGCCACTTTTCAGCGCCACGTCTCGCAGCTCGCGTGCCTGGTACTCCCCGCGTTCGTCCGCCACGTATGCCCGAAGGAACGGCGGCTTGTACGGGCGCGACGCCACGTGGAACGGCGCGTAAATCACGTAAACCGGGATCTTGAGCATGTGGCACAAGTCGACATGCTCCCCGACGTCGGAACGCCACGTGCTCTTCGACATGACGTTGATAGCCAGATCCGGCACGCGTCCACCAAATTCCGCTGCCCGGTAGGAGGAAAGCTGCACCGGCAACGACATTCCCTTGAAGAGGGACACGTCGAACACCACGTCTATCTCCTCCCCTTCGACGATGAAATAATGGTGCAAGTCCCACGTGACCCGGTCTTGTGGAAAGTTGGAGCGTAGCACGTCGTAGAGATACGTGACTTCCGCTGAATGTGGTTCGCTTTCCCGCCTGCCGAGGCGCGGTTTGTGCGGATCGAACCCGTCCGGGATGTCGGCCTCGATACGGGCTCGCCGGCTCATCTCTTGGACGGGAGGGTTTTCACCCGCCATCGAGGTATCATCGTGATCCCCGTATAAATGTTTGCTCATCGAGTTCTGATGGGATGCATCTTGTAAAATGACGAGATAATTGCGAAGTACCGTGTTCCTCCAACTCAAGCGGCGACATAACGACGTGCTTTTCTACAAGGATAAGAGAGAATGTGATTTTGTTGTCGAGGATCGCGGGACGATTGCCGATGCGATACAAGTGTGCTCGTTCCTATCCGATGAAAACCGTCAAAAAGAGATAGATGGATAAGTTGTTGCTTTGATGGCGTTTAAAATGGAACGTGGCACGATCGTGACGATGGCTGATACCGATGAACTCGATACGGGAGGAAAGAAAATCACGGTTATTCCCGCGTAGAAATGGTTTTCAACGAATGATGCAGCAATGGCGGGCCATTAAGAGGAGTGAAAGCAAGAGTCTTGGTCGAAGTACGATTCCAGGAATAGCCTTCAAGGTCGATTGCGAGAAGGATCCAGTGCCCAACGCCACGCGGGCACGACATCCACCCGTTTCCCGCCAACAGCGAGTTCATACTCCTGATCCTCGGTGATAACGATCCCACCACCGAGATGAAGGTCGGTCATCGCCTCGACGAGGCCTCCAACCTCGCGAGCCGTGTTCTCGGGTGTTAACTCCCTGGTGACTTGGATCGCAATGCTGATGGCATTTCCTTCCTTGAGCACGACGTCGCATTCCTTGTCGCGGCCGTAATAAAAAACATTACCGGGATCGTGCAAGGTCGCGACGACCAGGTTCTCGAGCAGCCACCCCTTGTCGACCGTGACGGTCGGACTCACCCGTTTTACGAACCCGTTATCCACGACGTAGAACTTCTTGGCGGCAACGATTTGCTTCTTCACGCTGTACTCGAACCTCGGGACGACGATGGCGAGGTAAGTGTCCTCCAGGTGGCCCACGTAAGCCTTGATCGTGTTCGCGCTCTTCACACTCGTGACCTTCTGCAAGCCATTAAAGCTATATTTCCGGCAGAAGTTGGCGACGAGGTATTGGTACAGCTCCCGCAGCGATCTCACGTCGGTGATGCCATGGCGGACGGCGACGTCCTTGATGACGATATCATCGTAGATGTGATCGATTATTTCCTCTCGCTTGTAGATCAACCGTTCTGGCATGCCTCCAGTGACGAGATATTCGTCGAATAACGTCTTCATCCTCACCCGGGCTTCCGTTGCAAGCTTCGCGGGATCTGGAATGCCCACGTCACGCAGCTTCAAGAACTCCGGAAACGAGAATGGTTTCAGCGTGACGTCCACGTGGCGGCCAGTGAGTCGCGTGCTGATGTCGAGCCGCAACAGCGACGCGTTCGACCCGCTAATGAAGAACTTGAAACCGGAGTCGTAGAACCGTCTGATAAACCGGTCGAACTCGGGAACTGCTTGTATCTCGTCGATGAAGAACGTCGATTGCTTGCCAAAAAGCTCGAGCAAGACCTCATAAATCAGGTTAAATTCGCCGGCCTGGAAGCCAAGCAGCCTCTCGTCCTCGAAGTTCACGTAATAGAAATCGGAATCGTTGTAATATGACTTGATGATTTGCCGCATCAATGTTGACTTGCCACTGCGTCGCAAGCCCGTGATGACGACAACGTGTGGAATCCCGACATATTCTTTGATCCGGGCAATGACTTGGCGCTCGATACCCGTCGGTTGAGCGAGAAGCGCATCGCGCTGATCGCTCAAGATGCGGAGCAACTGGGTCTTGGTAAGCACGTATAACTAGGGGAATTCATCACTTAAAAAGATCCGCAACCGGGTTGAGGGTTTTTCTATTTTTGTCCTCAACAGAATCGCGGATCAATCGAATGTTAAATCAATGAGTTAGAGGTTTTCGTTGCGATCTTTTGTTTTTCGTGCATAAAGAAAGAAACACCCTTGGACAAAAAAGAAGGATCGAAATAGAAGGCGATCGTGCCGGGCTTGGAAACGACGCATGATCTAGTTCGATATTGTACTCGCGGCTGAAGACTCATGAAGACTCAAATAGGATGGTTTTCCTCCGTCAACCAGCCCGCGGGTATCGCAGTCTGGCGGCCTCCCGCGCGGCGCGTGGCGACGAACGTGGCGCGGCAACCCGACCAGATTACCCCGAAAAACCTCAAGGCAGACCAAATACTCGGTCCCGTGATCATCAGCGTCGCAGTGGTGGCGGTCATCTTGAAGGCCATCGGCGGCGAGATAGACACGAGTAACTTTGCCGGGGGGATGGGGATCACGATCAACATCGCCGGTAGCATCGTGCCCGCCGCGATACTGCTCGTCGTCGCGACCCTCCTCAAGCGGCAAACACGTGATGACGTGAACCTGAAGCTGGGCTTCTCGATCGTGCTGGTCCCCGCGAGTGCCATCGGGCTGGCAGCTACCGCGTACCTGGCCTCGCTTTCCCTGTTCATGCTCGAACCCTACCCGGTCCTCCTCGTGCTCCTCCCGGGCGGGGACATGGCGGGGCGGTGGCTGGCCTTGTCCGTCGCGGCGGCCGTTATCCAGTACGGCGCGATGGCCTTGTACATCGTCTCGCTCACCGCGTCGGTCAAGGTCTTGCAGATGGCAGTCGTCAGGTACAAGGGCCAGCACGCCGACCGGTACTGGAACACGCCCTACGGCCAGCCCGCGGGGACGATGCCTCGAGGCGCGCCCGGCATTGCTTGCAGGCGGTGCGGCACGGTCAACGACCCGCGGGCGCAGTTCTGCGGCAACTGCGGCGGCTCGCTCTACTAGCGCGCCCGCTAAATTGCTCTCCTTGCATGGGTCCTGCAAGGTACTGAAATGTCCGCATCATTCTGAAGACAACAAAGGTTTCAACATCGGGTAACTCCTTGATCATCCGCATCAACAAGGCCCTGGCGGATTTATTGCAATTGACAGAGAATTCGAGCGTCCGGGTTTACCCGATCGACAAGAGGCGGTTTGTCGTCGAAAGGACTTGATCACCCGCTATATCGCCCTTCACTATGGAACTAACCAGCCATGCGAGTTCCTGTTCGGATCTCTCCATAAAATACCATCTCCCACGAAAAACGGGGAAAAAAAGGTCACTCACGAGCCCCCGCGGCACTGCACGGGAGGCCCTTGTACCCCGAGTCCGTGAACTGCAAGATGAGCCCGGCGACGTGGCCGGCCACGAAGACGAACGCCGGCGAGCCTGGCAGTATCCAGTCCAGCACGATGCTCCAGTACAGGATGATCCCCGAAACAAGGAGCGGCACGAAGGTGAGCAGCATCGCCCCGGCGACGCGTGCCGGCCGCCGCGCCGCGAGCAAGCAAGCCTTCGCGGCCATCCCGCCCGTGATGCAACCGCCGAGCCCCGCCAGCATGGCGCAGGAGTTGACGAGCACGCCCGGGACGGCGGTGTAATCGAACCTTGTCCCGAAGAGCTCGTGGTTGATCCAGTCGAGCTCGAACGAGCCGACCATGAACACGACGATGGCAAGCCCGAGCATGTGCCCGCGCAGGATGCCGAGCAGCGGGTGCTGGAGCGGCGCGATGGCACGGCTCTCGGCATCCCGGCGTGAAAGCATGGCAACTAGCAAGCCGGCAACCCCCGTGCCGCCGATGATCGCCGCCGGCACGACCCATGCCTTGTCGACGAGCGGCGACGAGACGAACGTGAGGTTGGCGAACGTGCTCGCGACGATGGCGAGCGCGAATATCGCCCCGTCGTCGATCAAGCCACCCCGGCGGTTCCTGGCATGGCTGCCGTCCGGGAACCCGTCCAGCAGCGACAAGCTTCCGGCGAACAGCCCCGTCAAGGCAGCCGTGATGGTGAACCTGGCGTCAGCAGTGATGGCAAGTAACTTGGCCGCGACGTAAAGGCCGAGGCAAGCAAACGCGACCGGGAAAGACACGATCTCGACGATAAAACGCCGGCCCCGCAGCACGTGGCCGGCGACGAGCCCGGCGATCATCGCGGCCAGGACCGTGACCAGCCAGCCGATTTCCTCGGCCCCGATCTCGTCCACGGTCCCGAACGACGCGAGCACCGCGTCGGTGGCCATCGCGCCCGCGCTCGTCACCAGCAGCAACTGGATGGCCCCGCGGGCCCCGGGCGATTTCAATCCCTGCAACACGTTCATGGCGACGCACCTCCTGCTCGCGGCCGAGTCTTTCGCTTTGCACCGGACGCGACGTACACGAGCAACGGGATCCCCCAGATTCCCGCGATGGCGAGCACGATGCCGCTCGTCGTCATCGTTTCCACGGTCGACCGCGATATCAGGGACGACAACTGCGCGACGGTCACGAACACGACGTCGCCGCCGGCCTCCAGCGTGTTCACGAACTCCGCCCACAAGGCATAGGGCGCGTCCCAGCAGATCAAGTGGTAGCACACGAAAACGGGCGACGACGGCACTTGCGCACGCAGCGCCGCGATGTCGTCGTAGAACCCTTGCAGTTCCCCGCTGTTGTGCGCGGTCCAGCCGTGCATGTAGACGACCGGCACCCCGTTTATTACCGCGGGCGCCGAGTAGCCGCCGCCACCATAGCCTTCATAGATGCCGTCGCATTGCGGGGCGACGCCCGGGGCGCCGTTCATCGCGGCGGCGATCGTGCCGAAGTTCCCGGTCCACGACCTGACCTCCCGCTGGTCCAGGCGAGCCATGAGCTCCCGCGTCGTGCGCCAGTAGATCTCCGTGTAGGCGGGCGTCATGTACTCGGCCTTCGTGTATCCCTTGCCGCCGACGCCGGTCACGAAATAATCATGCATCGATGCATTGTCGTAATAGAACCTGGCGATGGCGGGCGCGATCTTGAGTATCGACGGCGACAACTCCCACGAGCACGGCACGGGGCTCGTCTTGTGGGCTGTCGACTCCCAAAGGTTCCACCGCAGAAAGTTAGCCACGTACTGCATATTATCGCCGTCCGAGTAGATGCCGGCTATGTAGACCTTGTTCTCGAGCGGGATGCTGCCCGCTTCCGCCCTGGCCTTCTGGTGAAACGTGTACCCGTCAGGCAGCGGCAGGTTCTGCAAGAACGGGGCGTTTCTTAGCCAGTCCGATGGCGTCAAGGCTTTTCCGTTGGCAGACAGCTGCGACACGACCGGGTGCTCGTTCCCGCCGTCGGGGTACATGTACCCGAACACGATCATGTCTTGCGGGGTGTTTTCGAGGATGTACTCGAAGCATTCGAAGTCCGCCTCCGCGTCGCGCTCGGCCTCCGGCGTGTAACAGACTTGCCAGATCGTGAAGATGGCGTTGCCGGCCAGCAGGGACCGGAGGGCCCCCGCGTGGAAGTAGTCGAACATGCCGAGGGCGGTCTGGTTGCAGAGCGGGAACCACGTGTCGAATGCCCACCGGTAGATGTCGCCCTTCGGCGTGGCGCCCGTGAAGCCCCGTGCCGCGTACAGCTCGGTCATGTTCGCCACGACCGGCTTGCCCTGGAGCGCCGGCCAGGCCAGCGCGGCCGGGGCCAGGGACGCGCTGACCATCACCGAGCGGTTGATCCCGCAGATCGGGGTGGCGATATTGGCACTCTCGGCCTGGCCGTCGAAGATGACGACACCGTCGACGAAAGAATCGTAATAGGCAAGCAAGGCGGATAAATTGGTCACCGGAACATATGATGGGGTGTAATACTCGTCGTCGATGCTGTCCAGCCAACCAGCACCGTCGTTATCCCAGATCACGTAGAGCCGGGCAGTGTCTTGGTTCACGATGCCCTCCAGCGAGCTGAGCAAGTAGATCCCGTCGGTCGTGAGCCCCCAGCCCCGCACGTCGACCACTTCGAAGGTGAATGGCGAGCCCGGGGTCGGCCCGCTCGGCTGGATGGACGCGCCAGCCGCGGGCGTGGTGCCAGTGGCCGCGTGCTGGGGCGCGGCCCCGGCCGTGCAGCAGATGCACGCGAGCAGTAGCAAGAGCGCGAGTCCACGAGGGTACAGATTGCATTGCATAGTTCTACCTTGCACTCGTGCATTTTGAACGCTATTCTTTTAAGCGACGCGGGCAGAGATCCCGTCCATGCCCCACGCGGTGAAGATACAATATTGCGAAACGTGAGGTGGCTCCAAGGAAGTGCGCAAGTTCATCGAAAACGACGTCCCTGGCCTCAAGACCAAGGCGAGCTTCGAGCTCGTCGTGGTGCACGGCCAAGCGCCGGCGATCGAGATCGACGGCCAGCGCCTCGACGTCGACGTCAAGAACTACAAGAAGGTCAAGAAGGCCGTCGAGGAACGGCTCGAGTAAACGGGACCCGCGTCGCCTTGGAGAGGACTCGCCCAGATCATCGATGGACCACGCGGCGATGAAGCCCGGGTAAAAAAGCATCGCGACGAGCCAAGCCCGGGCGGAGCGCCGGCAGCGACCGGCCGCGTGGGTTCACTTCTTGCCACGAGTGCTTGTTACTTGCTGTTCACCCGAGGATCGCCTTTCTCGCGTCGTCGAAGAACCCGAGCAACTTGGGATCCGACAAGTACTTGGCCGGCTCCTCGTAAAACTCGCCCATGTTTTTGCCCGAAGCCTTCTCGTACTGGAGGGCCTGGATCATCATGTCGAGCTTGTCGATCTGCCGCACGATGTCGTGGACGGGGTCTTTTTCCGCTGCGTCGCCAGCCGAGACGAACGCCTCGAGCTCGCGCTGCAGGCCCGCCATGCCCGGCACCGCGCCGAGCAGCTGCTGCAGCGCACCGAGCTCCATCTTGGCCTTCAGGGCCGCCGGAACGTTGTCCGCCGGGGTCATGTCGCCGGTCACGCCCTCGACGATGTCGTGCAGCAGCGCCACGGCCAGCAGCCGTTCAGCCGGCATCCCGGCCGGCAGCATCCCGGCCTCCTTGATTAACAGCGCGAGCAGCGCCGTCCCGAACGAGTGCGACCCGACCGACTCGACGCGGCCCGCCAGCAGCCCCCGCTCGATCCATCCCTTCCGCGGCAGGTGCTTCACCGCGTGGATCGCCTCCAGCAAGCGAATGTATGCCGACATCGGTAGATTTCCACCACGAGGCAGAATTGTATAAAAGATGCCACGACGACATTTAATCAATTACCATTTCCGGATGAGATGGACATGCAACTCGATAACGTAGAGATCATCGACACGTACGCCGAGGCGTTCAGCAGCTACGCCGCGCGCGTGCTCATCACCGCGAAAGACCCGTACTGGGCGAGGCAGGCAGCCTTGTCGGCCGTTGGCTTCGCCACGAGCACGATTCACTGCCCGTGCGAGGCCGGCATCGACGTGGAAGTTCCCGCGGACAAGACACCGGACAAGCGCCCCGGCATCGTCGTCATGTTCTTCGCCCCGAAGGACAAGATGCCCGAGGTTTTGCTGGCCCGCATCGGCCAGTGCATCCTCACGTGCCCGACCACCGCGTGCTTCGACGCGTTCCCGGCCGAGCTGATCAACGAGAAAACCGAGGAGGCCCCGGCCGGCAAGAACCTCGCGTTCTTCGGCGACGGCTTCCAGTCGAAGGACGAGAAGACCTACCCCTTCGTGATTCACAAGATTCCCGTCATGGACGGCGAGTTCGTCGTCCAGACCGGCTTCAAGTATAGCAAGGCGATCGCGGGGGGCAACCTGATCCTCCAGGCCAAGACCATCGACGCTGCCGCCGGCGCGGCGAGGGCCGCCGTCGACGCCGCCAGCCAGGTCGAGCGCGTGATCATGCCGTTCCCAGGCGGCGTGGTGCGCAGCGGGTCAAAGGTCGGATCCAAGTACAAGTTCCTCAACGCGTCGACCAACGACGCGCTCTGTCCCACGCTCAAGGGCAAGGTCGCCAAGGGCAAGGACGATGCCGGGAACCCCTACGAGATCCCGGTCAAGAGCCAGGTACTTGACGGGGTCGGTGCCGTCCTCGAGATCGTGTACGATGGCCTCACCGCCGACGCGATCAAGGCGGCAATGAAGGCATCCGTCCATGCCGCGGTCAAGGTGCCCGGCATGGTGGCCATCACCGCCGGCAACTACGGCGGGAAGCTGGGCAAGCATCAGTTCTTCCTCAAGGACTTGCTCTAATCGTGCTGGTTCGCCCTTCCTTTTTTTCTACAATCCCTTCTGGCCAGGAGATGCAGCCCGTGGACATGCCGTACCTCATGCAAGAGCTGCTCGAGACCTTGATCGTGGACTCCCGGCACGTCGTGGCCCTCACGGGCGCCGGTATCTCGACCGAGTCCGGCATCCCCGATTTTCGCTCCCCGGGCAGCGGCTTGTGGCAGAAATACGACCGGTCGCTCATGGACATCGACATGTTCCGGGACAATCCGGCGCCCTTCTATGCCATGGCCGCGGAGATCGCCGGGCCCATCTTCTCGGCAAGGCCCAACCCGGCCCACCTCGCGCTCGCCAGGCTGGAGGCCGCGGGCAGGCTGGATGGCGTCATCACGCAGAACATCGATGGCTTGCACCAGCAAGCGGGCTCGAAGGTCGTGATCGAGTTGCACGGCAGCTTGCGGACATGCACGTGCATGCGGTGCGGCAGCAACTTTCCCGTCGACGTGCTCGCGAGAAAGATCGTCAATGATGGTGAACTGCCCCCCACGTGCGACGAGTGCAACATGGGCATCCTCAAGCCCGATGCCGTCTTCTTCGGGGAGGCACTACCCGGGCAAGCGCTGGAACGGGCGACCGATTTGGCAGAAACTTGCGACTTGTTTCTCGTTCTCGGCAGCTCCCTCGAGGTCTACCCGGCCAACCGTCTCCCCCGGGTCGCCACGGATCACGGTGCCCAGCTCGCGATCGTGAATCGTGAGCCCACGATGCTCGATCCGGGTGCGACTGTGGTGCTGCGGGCCACGCTGGGGGAGGTGCTTCCCGACGTTGTCGACCGCGTGCTCTACCGGATCCGGCAGAAGAGGGCAAGCTGACGCACCGTGCCACCAAGGCCATGAAAATAGGAAAAAGATCGGAGAAAACGCGTGCTATTGCTTCGATTTCGGCTTGCTCCCGTCGTATTTCTTCTCGGGGGCCGGTTGCTTGCCTTTCATGGGCGGTGCTTGCGCGCCCGTGAACGGCCGGCTCGCGGCCGGCTTCTCCACCTGCTTGGAAGGTGGCTTCGTCTCTGGCCCGGCGTCCGGCTTCGTCTCCGGCCTCGTCTCCGGCTCGACCTTGGCCGGGGGTTCCACGTACTTGCTCGTGGTGTCCTTCTCGCCAGGTTTCGCCTTCTTCGCATCCAGCCCTTCTTTCGACTTGGTCTTGATGATCATGTCGCGGCGTATAGCCGAGATGCGCGCGTTCGCGTACCGCCAGATGATCATACCGCCGACCACGAAGCCCGCGATGAGCAGCAACACCCCACCGATGATGTAGGCCGTCAAGTCGCGCAAGTCGGGATCCACTTCGATCACGCCGGCATTTATGGAACCGGACGACCCGCCGTCTACATCCACGACAGTGACGAACACGCCCCATGTCCCGGTGGAGAGGGCGGCCGTGGTGATGCGGACCTTGTACGGGGGTGGCCCGAGTACAAAATAGGTGATATTCTGGTTGTTCGGGCCGTTGAGCGATATCTGGACGTAATCGATTTTCCCCTCGATGTCCGACACGTTCATGACGAAATCGAGATTGTTGTAGATGGCGAATCGCAACCCGTTCGCCAGCGAGTTCCCGTTGACCGTCACGCCGTTCACGACGGGGTCATTGTTGGACACGATGGTAGAGTTTTTGTCTTCGGGAAAAAAATGTCCCACCGCCGGGCTCGTGTCGTTGTCCGTTGCCTTGATGATGATCGATGCGTCGCCGAGGGGGAACGTCATGTCAACGGTCACGCTGCCCGTGAAGTTCCCCGTCGTCGAGTTGTATTCGAACTTCGGGGACGTGAAGTTCACGATGCTAGGATAGTCTAAAGTTGGCTTGTGCTGGAGGATCGCAACGACCTCGAGCCCGCTCGCGACGTTGTCGGGATCGGTCGCGTTCACCTCGAAATGCATCGTTTCCGTCGCCCGCTTGATGTTGGCCGTGTGGTTGTAGCTGGCGCCATGGATCACGGGGGGATTGTTCAGGACGGTGAATGGCGAGACGGTCTGGGCTGAAAAGCCGCCCGATGTGTCTGTTATGTTGATCATGAAGATGTAATTCCCGAGCACGTCCGCGCCCGAGAACTTGTACGTCTGGTTGAGCGTGTCGTTCATGTACCACCGCTTCAGAAGCACCTGGCTCGTAACGGTGAGCTTGAAGAGGCTCACGTTCCAATTGAGATTGGGGAAGGGCGTCTCCGGGTCGAATATGGAGAAGAGGAATTCCATGGACTGGTTCCGGTAGATCTTCGAGTCAGTCGCGTTTAGCAAGATGACCGAACCGATCGGCGCGATGTTGTTCACGTACACGGTGGTCACGGGATTGAAATCAAATCCCCCCGTGTACATATCGGTATCGTTCCAGATGTTGGCCCGGACCTGGTAGTTCCCCGCGGGGATGCTGATATTCGTCTTCCAGGTGAAGGAGAAAAACGTTGTAATCGCGATGTTTAGAAGCAAAAAGCTCTTCGTGCGATTCGGGAAGGTGATGTTGAGTTCGCATTTTTCGATAGTATTGCCCCACAATGCCGTGTTCCAGCCCCCATCTTGCAACATCGCCGTGGCGTTCACGGTGAACCCCACAGACCTGTTTAACCGGTCAACGATGGTATTGTTGCAAGTGATCCAGATCCCGCCGGACGACGTGTTATTCGCCGTGTAGAAGTGCGATGAGTCGCCGGAGGCGATCACCATTCCAAAACCCAGTTCATCGCGGGGAGGCGTCGCGCCCGGGCTTGCAAGGGATAGAACGAGCGAACACGATATGACCGCGCCGAATATAATGGAAATCGCAGCTAGTCTGTATTTTTCTCTCATTATTTGTCTCACCTATTACCTCCGACCACTCCCGAGTTGGTGTCTCTTGTTGAGGATCAAGAGGAAAATGAAACCGAACGCCCCGAAGACCAGGACGTAGCCGAAAATGACGTTTTCCACCGACATCTGCACGTTGGATGTGATAGTCCTTCGGCCCACTACATCGTTGCCATATTTGACGACGATGATGTATTCCCGGGGGCCGATGTCCCACGGGTTTTCGAGGGGATCCTTGCACGACACGATGAAATTGTTACCGGCCGTGGCCAGGATGTACGATGCATCAGAGACTACGTAAGTGGCACCGGTGTTGAGCACGCGCGTGATGGAGACCCTAACGCTCGCGGATGACGCGAGATTGTTTCGGAACGAGAACGCGAAGAGCAACGGGCCGCCCTGGACTGGTTTTTCTGGGCCGGACAAGGAAAGAACCTCGATCGGCGGGCGGAATGGGACGAGGTAGTACAGCGTGCCCAGAGACACGTTCCCCCACGACAACTTGATCGAAAACTGGTACTCGTTAAGCTTCGCATGATCCGCCTTGAGTCGGAAAAGCATCGCAACAGGTATCTCCTGGTCGGGCACGATGTCCTCGATGATGCGTGTCGCATTACCACTCGCCAGCTCGATGTTCACGCTCGAAAAGACCATCTTGACGCTTTCATTGCGGTTCTTGTTCATATTCTTCACGTTAAAGGTCAAGCTGTAGTTTGAATCATCCACCATGTACGCAGGATATACCACGTTCGTGAGAACGATTGGGATATTCACGTACACGGGAATCTCTCCGGAAAGCACGGCGCTGCCATTTTTCGAGATGATGAAATTCATGACTTGCATCTCGGTGGGAATGTCGCCCTTGGCCGTGAGCTGGAGCATATAGGTGGAATTCACGGCAGAGCCGTTCACGATCACGTTGGCCGATGCCGTTTCGATGATGTCTCCTTTGAAGGTGATGGTGAGGTCCTGGGCAGCGGCGATGGAATTGCTCATGTTGATCGAGACCGTGAAGTTCTCGCCGGGGTAGATCGCCGGCACGGATTCCTCGAACGTCCGGTTCATGAAATAGGCCGTGAACTTGCTCCCCGAGAAATCGAAGCGGGCACTCGGGTTCTTGGGATCTGTCCACACGGTGATGCTGCTGGTGATGTAGAACTCCTTGGTGGCCTCCGTGGCATCAAATCCCGTCCTGTTGGCGACCACGCCGATCAGGTGCGCGGTCCGCGATTTCTTTTCGGGGTCCATGTTCGTGAATTCGGGAGGATTGGGGATAGGGAACGTGAAATACGCGTCCCCGAGGTTATCCGTGACCGTGAAGATCTCGTCGTAGACGGTCTTGTTGACGTACCGGATCCGGAAGTAAACGTCAGAGTAATTGAGCGGGATGATCGTGTTTATCGGGCTTGGTAACGAGTTGGTCATGTTCAGCTTCCACGTCGCCTTCGCCTCCACCGGCATCAGCTTCTCGTAGACGAACGTGTCCGTGTTGCCGGTCGCGTTCGTCGACACCGTCAACGTCGTTGATCTGGACGTCGTGTACATGCCCGAGAGCGAATAGAGGAGGATGCCGAGATCGCCGGCGAACGTGGCCTTATTGTTGGAAGCGGCCATAAAGGTCTTGTTTTGCGAGTCGTATAGCACCTTCTTGATAGCAGCCCACGTGTCACACGCCACGTCGTAATACGTTATGTTTTTGATCGACGGATATGCATGGTTCGCCGCAACAAGGAGGGACAAGGATGCTACCATCGCCCATGCATTGTCTTCGAGGCATTGGTTGCTGTCGATCGAATCCATGTTGAAATTCAGGGCATGGATGAAGCCCTTGTTCGTGGCGTTCCATGCCTTTTCAAGCAGCCTGTGGAACGCTGCCTTCGCGATATCCACGTGGGCCTTGGCCTCGATAGTCTGGCTGTACAGGTAATACGTGCTCAGCGCGTGGATGGCCAACATGGCATCGAGCACTGACTTCTGCGTGCCGACAGGCAAGCCATTCTTGCCAATGGACGTGACGAAAAGCGAATTGTGCAGGAAACCGGCGAACGAGCCCGGCATCGAGAACAACGAGATGACCTGGTATGCCTTGTCCATGGCCTGTACCTTCACCGTGTCGCTGTCGTGGTAGTTGGCGAGCCAGTTCAGTGCCAGGTAGGCGATCAAGTTGTCGTACGCGTAGAACTCGGTATCCGACGTCGCGTTGTACCGCGCGAACGCGAAAAACCTGTACCCGGAATAGTTCCCGCTCCCGTAATGATTGCTGATCATGTAGTTGAACATCTCCTCCTGGAAGCGAGATGCGCTGCTGCCAAGGGAAGTACTTGCAATGATGGCCCACGCTGCGTCCGTCACCGTCTTCACGCCGTCGACTGTGGTACCGCCGGCGTCCATCGAATGGTAAAAACCCCCCCTTTGCACGTCTCGGAGCCGGCTCGCGTTGAGTTCCGAGAAGAGGGGGGCGAGGGGGATCCCCAGCGCGGAGGAATAACCGAACAGGATCTTGAAGGTATCGGACGACAGCTTCGTGGAATTCGAGGGCGTCGCCGCGCCGCCGATCGCCGCGTGGTAGAACAACGAGCGGTTCGTGTCATTCAGCGCCGACTTGGCGAGGTAATTCGTGACGTCGTATATCCCGTCCTCGAAGGCGTTCCGGGGCGACGGGGTGGGCGTGTCGAAATCCAGGTTGGAGTCGACCAGGTTGAATTCGAGCTGGTGGAACTTCAAGGCATCGGTGTTGTTCAGCTTGTTGTCCACGTACATGATGGCCTTGATCAAGACCCCCGTGAACACATCGAAGTAGAGGATGTCTTGCCACTTCAAGTCGAGGATCGTGCCGTTCAGCACCGGAGGGGCGTCGACGACGTTATGCACGACCTTGACCGCGGAACGCGTGCCCATGTACGTGGCGATGCTCGCGGTGCCTTCGATCGCGAAGCCCGGCGTTACCGTGAAGAGGGCTTTCGGGGCACGATACAGCGTGCTCAAGCTCCGGTAATAGGAAAGGATCGTGCGGTAGTAGCCATAGTAGGCACCCCGGGCGGGCGAGCCTAGCGTGAGCAAGGTGTCGACGACCACCTGGTTGGTACCGTTTCCCGTTGCCCTCCTGAGGGAGCCGTTCGATGCGTACATGTCCAGCGTGGTCGAGAAGTTGTAGTCAGTGTTGAAATTCGTGAGGTTCAAGACCGATGCCCGTATCGGCCCCGTGGCCGAGTAGCCCCTGTATTGCTCGGCGATGAGGGTCGCGTTCGCCACGTCCGTGTTGTAAAAGCCCATGACAGGTCCAGGAAGCGTGTGCCCGTAAGATACGTGTAGATTTGTCGTCTGCTCGGTGATCGAATAGTTTTGTCCCGAGATGGAGTTGAACTGGTAATGGAGATGGGCGGTAAGGGTCGTTGATGACAGGTTTGCAATCCCCGGAATGAGCCCGTAATTGACGGAATATTTCAAGTATTTTCCGGGCTGGAGAAAGGTAGGACGGCTGATGTCCGCGTATGACTCCGCGAGTGTCCCGTCTGGAACCGATGACGGGCAATTGGCGGGGGTTGAAATCGACTGAATGCTTGATATTACGATTCCCGAAAGCAGTACGGCGGAAAGAACCGCCCACGCCTTCAGTTTCCTGAAAATCTCCGAGGATCCTCTAACCATGATGATCTCACGTCGGTGATGATAGAGCGCTTATGAGCTTACGCTATACGTATGGATGTTAGAAGCATGCGTTTGTTTTAATATAATTGGTACGAACACCAACCACGGAGGAACACTTGACCGACGGCACGTGCCGGGAAGACTCGTGGAAGCGGGAGGGCGCGTGCCTACCAGAGGAATCGCGCGCCGGACTTCTTTGCCTCGCCAATGATGTTGATACTCGTGCCACACGAAGTGCACTTGTTATCCTTGTCAAGTCGGAGTTCCGTAATGCTAAAACCTCGCCGTGCTACCACGACCGTTTTGCAATTGGGACATAACGTATCCTCCCCGCCTTGCACGCGCGCGTTCCCCACGTAGACGTTCACTAGTCCCATGTCCGTCGCGATCTTGCGTGCGGCGAGCAGCGTTTCCACGGGGGTCGGGGGCAGGTCGAGCTCGTAATCCGGGTGGTATGCGGAGAAGTGCAGCGGGATCGCCTTCCCGACGTTGGTGACGAGCCACTCGCAGAGTTTCTTGATCATTTCGGGCGAATCGTTAAGCGTGGGGATGATGAGATTCGTGATCTCGACCGCTTTCCCGTGCTCGTGCATCGTTTTAACGCAATCGATGACTGGCTTGAAATCAGGTACCTTGCATACTTTCTTATGGAAGGCAACGTCGAACGCCTTGATATCGACGTTCGCCCCGTCCACGTGGGGGAGCATGAGGGCGAGCGCCCGGGGCGTCGTGTAGCCGTTCGTGACCAGGACGGTCTTGATGCCCCTCTCGTGCGCGATCTTGCCCACGTCGATGACGTACTCGAGCCAGATCATGGGCTCGTTGTAGGTGAACGCGAGCAGCTTGCAGCCCGACTCCTCCACGCTGCGGACGAGATCCGCGGGGCTCTTGTATCGCAAAGGCATCGGCGTTCCGCTTGTCGTAAACGATGCCTTTTCCTCGCCATTACCTTTTACCTGGCTCAGGTGGTAGTTCTGGCAGTTCAAGCACTTGAAGCTGCAGCCAGCCGACGACACGGAGTAGATGTCGTTGCCGGGATAGAAGTGGAACATCGGCTTTTTCTCGACCGGGTCGATGGCCTCCGCGCTGAGCTCGCCGTAAATCAAGCTATAGCATTTTCCGCCGGTGTTCACGCGCGTCTCGCAGATGCCGTGCTTTCCCTCGGCGATGACGCACTCGTTCGCGCACGTGTGGCATTGAACCTTGCCGCCGTCCCGCGTGTCGTAAAGCAGCGTTTCCTTCTTCAACGGAGCATCACGACAAAAAAAGGGGGGAAGTTGTATAAGAGCTTTACCACATGACCATGGAATACCCGAAGAGCACAATGATCGTCTGGACAAGGACGAACGAGCCATAGATCACCGCGAATGGAGGCATGCTGACGATCTTCGAGAACCTCATGAGGAAACCGATGGAGATCTTCGTCAGCGCGTACATGATGGCCAGCACGACGAGGAACACGATGATGAGGATCCACTTCAATTCGACCAGGGTGAGTATCGCCTGCCCAAACTTGTTTTCGGGGATGACCGTCATGCAGATGATCGTGACGCCGACCGCGACACCAAAGCTGATAAGCGCCGCGAACGGGATGTCCTTGAGCGGCTTGAAGAACATGACCGCGCCGGTCACGAAATAGATGATGACAGTGAAATGGTTGACAGGGCCAAGATAACCCTGTACCCCGGTTCCCCAGTTTGTATTGAATGCCAGGCTTGGCGCGAAGCCCCCGATCTCAGCCATCACCGCGCCGATCATCAAGAAGAAGCCGTAGACCATGCCTATCCACGAGAACACCTTGACCATCGTGGACACGTTCACGCCGCGCTGCCATTCTTGCCCTTTCACTTCCGGTCGTTTCTTGGCCTCGAAAATCCACAAGTAGATGATCACGACCGCGGGGAGCAGCAGCCACGCCGAATGTCGACCGAACCAGAGGAGCACGTCATAGAAATCACCCATGTTAAGATCAGCCTCTTTATCCTGTATAGTTGTTGTTGGTGAAGAATACTTACGAGGACATCATGTGACTATAACCATTTAAAATTGAGGGTATTTTTTAACGTCTAATTTCTACCGCGTTTCCCGACGAAATAAAACTGTCGCCCTATTCCTTCTGGTTATCCCCACAATTTGCTAAATACCTC
>Ga0172366_10001475_pt1 | contig 18219 bp, 15 predicted proteins | sample LakKivSesite69cm_FD_114533 | JGI IMG/M metagenome (GOLD analysis project Ga0172366, IMG submission 114533) | Sediment microbial communities from Lake Kivu, Rwanda - Sediment site 69cm | ecosystem: Environmental > Aquatic > Freshwater > Lake > Sediment | place: Rwanda: Western Province, Lake... | reverse complement strand
GAAAGGGCAATACCAAATGCCAGTGCCAGAACGAGCGCCGATATGACCAGGTCCCTTAACTCTTTCGCTCTCATCTCCTGGTTAAGTTTATCGCATATTAACCACAGCTAACAACTATGACGTTAGCAAACAGCCGCAGACCAAAGCAAAAGGCCGGATATCCTCACGCCGGGGAAACCGAGCCCTTCTGAGTTCTGTTAGACTATATAGTAACAGCCCTACTTGCTGATATCGGTTTTATTCTCCTGCTTTGCCTCTGCCAATGTACACCGAGTATAATGGCTATAATCCCTTAGTACGATAATTGGCGATGAGGTCAATCATTGTGAAACTGCCCAAGCTGGATATAAATTTCTATAAGGTCGTTATTGGTGTCGGTTTTTCGTTGCTGTGGGCCAGGGTCCTGTATCTGGTCTGGCAACAACCATCCTTCATAACCTTTGTATGGTTCTATCTTTTGATAGGAAGCGTAATACTAAAGTGGGTAATCTTTGAGATAGTTGACCGGATCCATCTAAAGGTAAGGATTAAGGCGGTGAGTGGGGAACTAGATGCAGCTAGCACGCGAGTTCACCAAGCGACCAAGGGCGAGTTCAAATCCGAAGGGCAACAAGCGAACATAAACAACGTGGCCGATGTTGGCTTTACACAGAGGTTGAACCAGCTTGAACACGACGTATTGTCCTTCGGCAATATGGTGGAGATAGCCATTAAAAGCTCTGTAGAGAGCCTCCAGAGAAGAGATGCCGACCTTGCCACTCAGATTATTAGGCATGACCAGGAGCTAGATCGCATGGAATTTACCATACGGCAAGACTGCATGAGTCTTCTGGCTGTTGGTTACTCCTGGGGTAGCGACCTCCGCATGATAGTTGCTTTACTGGGAATTATTACGGAACTGGAGCGCATGGGGGATTATGCCGAGGGCATAGCCAATATCACATTGATGATAGGCAATCGGCCGCCATTGAAGCCACTTATAGACATTCCCATTATGGCACAGAGAGGAACGGAGATGCTTCGAGGCAGTCTGGAATCCCTATCAGAAAGAGATGTGGAAAAATCCAAACGCATCTGCCAGATTGACGATGAGATAGACGCTCTTTATGACCAGGTATTCCGCGAGCTTCTCTTGTTTATGGTAGAGAACCAAAAAAATATCACGCAGGCTACTCGACTGATATGGGTAGCACACAATCTGGAACGCTTCGCCGATAGAGTAACAAATATCTGTGAGCATGTTGTCTTTGGTATAACCGGGGAGATGGTTGATATAGGCGCATCAAAATATTGATGCAGCTCAGCTCAATAATACAAAACAATACCGTCAAAGTTTTGTTCACTGGCGATAACATGATGTTTGACCGGTTGACAGTGCGGACATATCACCTACAACAGAAGGCTTTGCAGCCAAGTTTTCTCGAATTAGAAGGTATCAAGATCATTCGCTTCGATGGCACTCCCGACGGCTGGGGTCATGACCATGGAAGCGGAAAGCTCTGTGGCTGTGTATCGCGCTATAGAGACCCTGCATGCCGCTATGCCAAGGGGCTTCAAGTTAACTAAGACGACACCGGCTTTAACCTTGAATTAGTAGACGCACCTAGATGGGGAAATAGCCTCTCCAGAAGCACAATTTGCTGTCATGTGAGGCCGTTGTCGTCGTTCACACTCACCACTTCTCATTCATAGCTGCCGCAGATATGCTCTTTGTGCAACCTCCCAATGCAATACTTTTGATGAGGCATTAAGAGTTGGAACTGATTATTATGTTGGTAACGAACAACAAGCCCTTTATAACTTGAGCCTGCAGCGAGGTATTATTAGTCAGACTAGAAGCCAAGCGAGTCCAAAAGAGTTATAATCAGGTGTTTTATCCCAGTCATGAAAGAATCATCAGGAAAAGCTAAAAGCCCATTTCGAAACGTCTATAACCGATTTGAATCTGAGGTATGGGTTATGGCTGTCATTCAGTTTTTCACAGCAATCGGTTTCTCCGTTTGCATACCCTTTCTATGTATATATCTTCACCAGGATAGAGGTTTTTCCATGACTTTTGTCGGAATGATCATCTTAGCCGGTGGGCTTTGCGCAGCCGTTAGCCAAGCAATTGGAGGAGCACTTTCAGACAGGTTTGGTCGGCGCCCAATTCTACTAATATCTGCTTTAGTAAGTATATTCCTATATTCAGGATTATCTGTCCTTATTGGGATTTCAGCTCCAGTATGGGCCATTGCAATTACCTACATTGCTGGTCGTTCGATGCTCACCATTACACGTCCTGTTATCTCAGCGATGGTGGCAGATTTTACCTCGAAAGATAGACTGACAGAAGCATATGGAATCCTTCGTATAGGACTTAACATAGGCTGGGCTGCTGGTCCTGCCATAGGGGGATATTTGGCCACCTTTTTGCCCTATTGGTGGCTATTTGGGATTGCGGCCTTAACCTGTGGCATCACTTTCTTAATTATTCTTTTCTTTATCCACGAGTCTTCACACGGAATAAGAAGAGGAGTAGGCTTTCGAAGTATGCTTCCCACTGCTGTTGACCGGACCTTTCTAGCCTTCGTAGGACTAAGCCTCCTGCTGTTCATAATTATGGGGCAAATGACAAGCACGTTATCCATCTTTGCCGTGGATATGGTCGGCTTTTCTACTGCCCAATATGGTCTATTGCTCACTTTGAACGGCTTGATAATAGTTTTCTTTCAATACCCGATAACTCTTGCACTCAGGCAGCTAGCGAGGTTTCGAGCTCTCATGCTTGCAAGTTTGCTTTACGGATTTGGTTATTTATCCTTAGGTTGGATTACACAATTTGGATGGGCGCTTGGAGCAATGGCGATAATTACGTTAGGCGAGATTATTCATGTGCCGGTTACACTCTCAGTGATAGGGGAACTCTCTCCACAAGATCAAAGGGGACGATATATGGGACTTTATGGGCTAAGCGAGACCACAGGCATAGCAATTGGTCCACTGCTTGGAGGCGTGCTAATTGATACGTTTCCCTTGAATCCCAAACTCATCTGGGCGCCCATTGCCTCGATAGCACTGATTGCTGCAATTTGGTACGGCTGGTGGGCTCACCGATTCCGTGCATAGTCTTGCAGAGGATTTCGCATGAGAACCTAGCTCACGTGAATAGAAATCATTTATCTGAGCATGACTTGCCCCTGTAGCCTTCGCCCAACAGGAGAAAGAGTATTATGAGAAGTCTTCCAGCTAATCATAGGGTGGATTCGCTTGCCTTGCTGTCAAAGAACCGCTTATCTCGCGATTGACGAAATACAGTGTTTCCTTGCAGCCGTAAATGAGTTCTTGTAAATGTTGTAGAAATTCCTTCCTACACACATGTTTCCAGCGTATCCTGTACTTCGCTCACCTGTTTGCCTTTTATCTTATCCTGTTATAACTTTGCCATGGCGTATTACCTCCTTTTCCCCTTATATGGAAGTGAGCTTGCCTGGGAGTTTGAAAGGACTGCCGTCAAGTTAGATATCCAAAGGTATTTTTCGATGGTGAAAACCCCTAAGGATAACTCTGAGTTAGAAAGGTTTAATAAGATTTTAGAGTACGTATGGCTTCACGATTGTAATTTATCGTTAGACACTGAAAAGCTCAATTCCGGGCTAACTGAATGGATTATAAAATATAACTTCAACCGACCACATCAGCCTATCGCCTATCTCAGTCCGGCGCAGTATATTGAAAGGGAACTTAATAAAACCCCTAGCCCCGTGTTAGCTATGTAGTCATCCAGAACTCGACGTTGACGCGCACTCTAAAACAAGTTATCATGAAACTTGAGAGTGATTACAGAGTAGCTAGCGTCCCACAGAAATATTAGTTTTTCTACATGGTAACAAGGCGAACTATTTGTTGAGATGGCTGAAAATATTTGCATGATTTCTGAGCGGCAATGCTGTTACAATATCTTCCCCATTGGCGCCTAAATTCTAGATAGATAGCTATAACCAGTGCGCATATTCTGCTTCAAAAAGGACTAAATAGATTCAAGAGAGGAGATTAACATGCCTTTTAAAGTGGTAATGATTGTTGCTAATCGTATGATACCTCATAATGAAGAAGACTACCGGAAGATTGGTGTTGAGTTTGTTACTCTGCCTTGTCAGACAGAAGACGAAATTATTGCTGCTACCCAAGAGGCTGACGCGGTAATAACAATGATGAGGCCATTCACTAGAAAGGTTATCGATAGATTAAGCAAATGTAAGCTGATTTATAACTTGGGAACAGGCTATGAGGCTATAGATGTTGGTGCAGCGACGGAACATGGTATCTACGTTTCCTATCCCGGTGACTATTGCACGGAAGAAGTTGCCGAACACACTATGGCGCTGATTCTTGCCTGCGCAAGGAAGCTCTTTATTTTAGATAGGGCAGTCAGGGATGGCAAGTGGGATTCTTACGAGAAAAAGGAAATACGATTAAAGATATTGCCACCTATGTTCCAATTGAAGGGGCAGGTCTTGGGGCTAATCGGATTCGGCAGGATTCCACAACGTCTCGTTCCAAAAGCCAAAGGTTTTGACCTAAGAATTATCGCTTTTGACCCTTATGTGTCTTCCTCTACATTCGAAACATTGCGTGTGGAATCAGTGTCACTTGATTATTTACTTAAGAGTTCTGATTATGTCTCAGTGCATGCTGCTTTCACTCCCAAGGCTTGGCATATGATCGGCATGGATCAATTTAAGATAATGAAACATACGGCTTTTATTATTAATTGTGCTCGGGGCGAGTTCATCGATGAACAGGCCTTATACCTCGCTCTAACCCAAGGATACATCGCCGGTGCCGCATTAGATGTCTTAGAAAGAGAATCCGTTGGTTTAGATCATCCCTTGCTTAAACTGGAAAACGTGATAATCACTGCTCATTCGGCTTACTATTCGGAGCAATCAGTCCTTAAATATAGACAGCGACCCTACGAAGAAATTGCCCGGATTATTAAGGGACAGCGGCCCCGCCGGCTACTTAACCCCGAAGTTAAGGGGCGATTTGAAGCTGCCACCTAGCCAGGCAGGGATTATCTTGAGGCTACAATATATCCGGCGACGAGAATTAGAAAAACAAAGTGTGAATGTGCCCCAGATGGCACATTCACACTTTGTTTTTTGCTTGATTACATATTCAACTTTGTCTAGACGGATGTCGTTAGCCAGCTTTCTCTTTAGCACTAGTGCCAATAGCCACTTACTGCGACGAATAGTTCCTGACCGAACTCCGTATTGTCGGTGACAGTATCAAACCGTTCAGCATTAGGTCCATAGGCATAGACAGGAACAGCTGCAAATGAGTGGTCACCCTCATCCGTTCCTGCAAAGCCCCAGACGACTTCAGCTTCCGCACTAAGCACATCTGAAATTACCACTTGCCCATTCTTGCCTGCCTCCTCGATCAAATCCACCTCATCAGGGCTTAGGTCATAGCCAGTGTAAGTCATCACTGTGTCTTCTAAATCCGCTCCGGCCATAATTTCTCCCCACATGTAAGCTGTGGTAGCAGTGATATCCATTATGAAATCTACGTTGAGGTCCTCTGAAATAGGCACGAAAGTGGGAGGCTCGTCCCTAACTGAATCCGAGGTCATTTGCAGACCGCCGCATTCGTGATCCGCAGTAACCACAACCAAAGTCTCCCCGTCTTCCGCGGCGAAATCCAATGCAACCTGCACTGCTTCATCAAATGTCGCTGTTTCAGTTACTACGCCTGCTACATCCCGATCGTGTGCCACCCAATCGAGCGATCCTCCCTCAACCATCAAGAAGAAACCGTCCGGATCTTGGCTTAGGATTTCTAATGCTTTCTCTGTCATTTCGACCAAGGTTGGCACATTAGTTTTTTTGTCTTGCTGCCTGTCCAAATCGTAATCCATGTTATAAAGTCCACCGAAGAGACCCAACAGTTTGTCACCGTCAGCAAGGTTGATCTCTGCGTTCTCCAATTCTTTTGCAGAGTCTACATAGGTCCCCCCGCTATTCTCCCACTCTTCAATCAAATTGCGACCATCCGTTCTTTGACCACCTTTTGAACCAGGGCCTTTTGGTAGGAAAAATCCACTTCCTGCGCCCATCAACACCTCCGCGTCAGACTCTACCATAGCCACCGAGAAACCCATATCGTCGCCCCGACTTTCGGCATGCACCACAAAGACTGAAGGAGTAGCATCCTGTATGTACACGTCTGTTACTATGCCTGTCGCTTTGCCTTCCGCTTCAGCACGTTCCCGAACAGTTTCGAGAGGATTCCCCTCAAAATCCACTGATACAGCGTGAGAGTAAGTTTTGTATCCCGTAGCTATCGCTGACCCAGCGGCTGCCGAATCTGTGATCTCATGCGTGGTTTGATCCTCACGATCAAGGCAGTACGTAGTCATGTAGCTAGGTCCCGTTTCATCCATTTCTTCCATTGCTAATTCTGACCCTCCCAAACAAAGCCTCGTTAGTTCTACGTGAGCAGGGCCCATTCCATCTCCTATCAGCAAAATGACGTTTTTCACTGTTGGTCCAGTTGGTCCAGATCCACTGACGCTAGGCAATCCCGCAACAAAGAATGCCCCAACAACTATCAAACAAACTATTATTTTTGAAATCTTCAAGAAATTTTTTTTCATATAGTTTTCCACTTTAATAACCTCCAATTTAATAACCTCCAAAGTAATTAACCATTAACCAATAATAGATTAACAGATTATTTATTCTTTATCAAGTCCCCACTTCAGTATGAAATAAGAAATTTCATCCACCAATCTAGCGTATTATTGAGTCATAAACACTTCTAGGTAGACATGCTATACAGAACCACAGCCCAGCTTTTACTTAACTCTTGACATAGGTTAAGCTATAGTCCTGGACAATATCAAGAAGCATGGAGATCCACCGTTTGCTGTGACGGTTGTTCATGGTGGGCCAGGTGCCCCCGGAGAAGTGGCCGCAGTTGCTCATGAACTATCCTCAACTGCTGGCGTTTTGGAACCGATACAAACAACGGTTACAATTGACGGGCAGGTGCAAGAATTACGAGCCATTATAGAAGCCAATGCGAGTCCTCCGCTGACACTAATTGGATTCTCGTGGGGTGCATGGCTCAGTTGCATTCTGTCCTCGTATCATCCTAAACTGGTTAAAAAACTCATCTTGGTTAGTAGCGGTCCCATCACGGAGAAATACGCATCTTCTATAATGGAGACAAGCATCTTGGATACTGGAAAAGATACCGTTTACTTGGCAGTGACTGACAAGGATGGTAACAGCGTCTCTTTCATCAATAGCCTCTACGAGGCATTTGGTTCTGGCATCGTCGTAGGAGATACCGGTATTTGCTTGCAAAACCGTGGTAGCCTGTTTGCTTTTGAGGCTGGCCATCCCAACTGCATCGAGCCTCACAAGAGGCCATATCACACCATAATTCCTGCCATGGTCTTTAGGGATGGCCATTTGTTTCTTACCTTCGGCGTCATGGGTGGATTTATGCAACCGCAGGGACATATCCAAGTGCTACACAACATTATCGATTTCGGCATGGATGTGCAGACGGCTCTTGATGCCCTTCGATTCAGGTATATCCGAGGCAATGAATGTGCCTTCGAACCAACCATCCCTCCTCATGTCCTTCAAGAACTGGCTGACAAAGGACACAATGTCATTGAATAGGATGGCCCATACTCTCAGGAATTCGGTGGAGGGCAGGCCATTATGGTACACCCTACAACCAAGGCCCTCATAGCTGGTTCAGACCCCCGCAAAGATGGTTGTGCCATAGGGAGTTGGTAATTGAAGACCGTGGAGCTCTTGGAGACGTTCCCATGCTGAACAATCGGGCAAATTGTTTCCCCCCTCAGAACTTTATCGGGTGTAGCGATACTACATAATTTTTTCTAACTACCGCCTCAAGCATTTTCCAGCTTATAGGCCTGCTATTACGGATTAGGCTGGGAGATAACGCTCAGTCTCTAACTCCCTACTTTGTTAACCTTGTGACGAATGGGGCTGAAATTTGCGTTCAAAAAAAGGCTTTGGAAGTGAACCTGTCTGATAATTCTGTCCTGTGCTTATCAAGCAGCCGAGTCAGGACAATTCGACGGTCAATTATGACGAATTTCCCGATTCTTAACTGCGGTTTAACATCCAGGGGTTATCATTATCCCTTTCAACTGGTATAATAAATATAAAGGAAACACTGCATTTCAATGATCTGGAGAGGAGAATATGCTAAAGAAACTAGAAAGCATAAGTTTGAACCGTAAGAAAGGGAAGTTTATAGCAGGAGCAGCGGTAATAGTGGCAGCAGCAGTTCTAACAGCGACGCTGGTGCTTGCCACCATCGCGGCACCGGGTAGCGAGGTCGTAGCTAGAGTAAACGGCGAAGCGATAACGGCAGGAGACGTGACGAAACTGCGAGTAAAAGTATATGAATCTTACAAAATGCAGATGTCGGAAGAGGAAGCTCTGAAGCAGCTAATAGCGGAGACAGTGCTATACCAAGAAGCTGAACAGCAGGGTTATTCCCCCACAATGGACGAGGCAGAACAAGAATTGGAAGCCCGCGTGGCGTCGTCGGGGAAGACAATGGAAGATTTTAAGGCGGACTTGGCTAAGTCTAGCTTTTCGTATGAGGAATACTTGCAGGATTTTCAGAGACAGTTAGCGATTAATAGTTACCTAGATGACGTAGTCCAGGTTTCTGAGGTTACTGAGATAGAAGCCAGGATATTCTACGAGAATTACAAGCAACAACATCCAGAAGCAGGGAATATAACATTTGAACAACTGCGCTCACCAATAATAGCTCTTTTAGAACAGGAAAAGCGACAGGAAGCTACATCTCTTCTCATTGAGGAACTCAAAGAGAAGGCTGATATAAAATACGAGTAAAATGTAGCAACACTGGCAGCGCATTATCTTGTGGACGTCGTGTCCCGAAGGGCACTTTGCTCAATAATACCTCATAGCTTTCATGTTTCCTCTGTGGGGTGAAATCATGTTACAATACAATTCGCTGAGCCTGAAGACTGTATGCTAATATAGTATATTGGCTGGAGAATGAACATCACAGTCATTGGAGATTCAGCTTGTTCTGCGAAAGAAGCCAGGCTGGCAGAAACTGTGGGTGAGCTGTTAGCCCAGCGAGGTGCCACCGTAGTATGCGGTGGCCTGGGTGGTGTGATGGAAGCTGCCTGCCGCGGAGCTAAGTCAAAAGGTGGCCTGACCGTGGGCATTTTGCCTGGACAAGATGCAAGCATGTCAAACCGCTGGATAGATATTCCCGTGGTTACCGGCATGGGCGAGGCCAGAAATGTCGCGGTTGTGAAGTCAGCCCGGGCAATAATTGCTGTTGGTGGTGGCCACGGAACGCTAAGCGAAATTGCTCATGCTCTGAAGAACGGTATCCCGGTCATCGGCTTGAATACCTGGTCGCTGTCCAGGAACGGCGTGGAGGATGATTCTATAATCAGAGTTCAGAGTGCCGCCGAGGCAGTGGATAAAGCTATTGTCCTGGCTGAGAGGCGTAAAAATCATGAGATTACCACGTCCCGATTGCATCAGGACTCGCAATGACAGGGAGCTAGCCGCAGAATGCCCTCAGAAATGGCAAGTATCAAGAGTGTAAAAGCCAGAGAGATTTTCGATTCACGGGGTAATCCCACCATAGAGGTGGAGGTGATATTGGCTGATAACACTGTGGGCATTGCCGCTGTCCCCTCCGGAGCGAGCACGGGGAAATATGAGGCGGTGGAGCTTCGCGATGGTGATAGAAGTAGATATAGGGGACTCGGCGTTCTAAAAGCAATAAGACATGTTAATACTGAGATTGCTTCAGCAATAGAGGGTGTGTCTGCTCTGGAGCAATCGGTTATTGACCAGCGACTAATTGAACTTGACGGCACTGCTAATAAGTCCCGGCTGGGAGCTAATGCTATACTGGGAACATCTCTGGCAGCAGCCAAGGCTGGCGCTAGCTTCCAGGGTATTCCTTTATATCGCTATTTAGGCGGAGAAGGAGTCAACTTATTGCCTGTCCCCATGTTAAATATTCTCAACGGCGGTAAGCATGCCTCGGACTCTATTGATTTTCAAGAATTTATGATAGTGCCAGCAGGCGCTGCCAGTTTCCGCAAAGCCATGCAAATAGCTACTGAAGTGTACCATTCCCTGCGCAAAGTGATTAAAGACAAGGGGTTAAGCACCAACGTGGGAGATGAAGGTGGCTTTGCCCCCCAACTGCCCTCCAATAAAGATGCACTGGAGCTGATATTAGCAGCCATTGACATGGCAGGCTATAAAGCTGACCAGGACTTATTTATCGCCCTGGACCCAGCCGCCAGCGAATTCTATCAGGGAGAGAAGCATCACACTGTTCATGGAAAATATGTCCTATCCCGAGAAGGGGTTGCCCTCAGTTCCACAGAAATGGTTGACTATTATGTCAAGTTAGTCTCCGATTACCCTATCGTCAGCATCGAGGATGGGCTGGACGAGGATGATTGGGCAAGCTGGTCGTTGCTCACGGCTCAACTAGGAAAGCACACTCAAATTGTCGGCGATGACCTTTATGCTACCAACATGGAGCGACTGGAAAAGGGCATTGCCCTGAATGCCTCCAACTCGATCCTCATTAAGCCAAACCAGATAGGCACACTCAGTGAAACCCTGGCTGTTATCAAAAGAGCCCAGCAGGAGGAGTGGACAACCATTATCAGCCACAGGTCTGGTGAGACCAAGGATACTACTATTGCCGACCTGGCAGTAGCTAGCAATGCCGGATTCATTAAAACTGGTGCCCCCTGTCACAGCGAGAGACTGGCTAAGTACAATCGCCTTCTCAAGATAGAGGAGGAATTAGGAGGGGCGGCACGATATCCCGGCAAAAAAGCATTCTACAATCTGGAGAGGATGAAATAATGCAGGTATTAAACGGCGTTCATCAAATAAAAATTCCTGCTCCTGGAAATGCCTGGTGGACTACCAATGCTTATGCAATTGAAGGCAGTAATGGTCACATACTGGTTGATCCCGGCTGGGATAGCCAGGAATCTCTGTGGGCTCTCCAGGAAGGTATAAAAGCGGCAAATCTCAAGCTTCGAGACATCAAGAAAATGGTTATCACCCATATACACCCCGACCATTATGGGTTGTCAAGCAAGATAAAACAAATTTGCGGCGCACAGGTAGCCATTCACAGGATTGATGCGGATGTTATTTTCCCCAGGTACAAGGATTTTGCTGACCTGGTTAAGAAGGTTACAGTGCTGCTTGAGCATAATGGCGTTCCTGAGGATGAACTGCCCCAGTTAAAAGAGTCTTCGTTATGGATGAATAAATATGTCACCCCGACTGCGCCTGACGTAAAATTAGAGAATGGCGACATAATTTCCAATGACTCTTTCGAATTTGAGGTGTTATGGACGCCGGGGCACTCGCCAGGCCATGTTTGCCTTTATGAACAAGACAGGAAATTTATTCTCACCGGTGACCATGTCTTGTACGACACCACCCCCCACGTGGGTTTCAATCCCCAGTCTGGCGATAACCCTCTGGGCGACTATATTTCTTCCCTGGAAAAACTAGAACGCCTTAAGGTTCATTTTACTCTCCCGGGACATGGGCCAGTGTTCAATGCTTTAGGACTGAGAATAGAAAAGATACTACAGCACCATGAGGAAAGGAAGAAGGCCATCATGCAGTCTCTGCGCAACGGCTTAAAGACAGCCTACGAGATAGCTCAGCAAATTCCCTGGATGGTCAATGGAGGAGATACTGCTTTTCGGGATTTGCTAGCCTGGGACAAGCGAATGGCTATCACCGAGACCATTGCTCATCTTAAGTCCTTGACGGAGGAAGACAGGGTGGGCAATGTTGATATGGATGGCGCTTCTTTATATTTAGCTAAAGACTAGCCTATCCTCTCCCCTGAAAGGAGAGGAATAAGGTGAGGGTGGAAGTTGGAATGAAAACCTCTCAAATACGAAAAACCCAAAGTATCAACCTTGTTTCTAAACTTTGTTCCATTCTAGACAAGCTAGATTATAGGGCTTATAGCAGCGGTAGAACTTCGCGTTACCTTGATTACATTCAAGGTGATTATAAAGATGAGCTAACCCTGGTTGACCCGGTTTTCTTCCCCCAATTCGCCAGGGAGATACTGAGCTTTACCCTTGGTGTATCGCTAGTCCCGAAGGAAAAGGCCGAAACTTCGAGTGAGCGCCCTGACTTTCTCCCCAGGGACTTGCATCTGCATCCTTTTATATTTGAAACCAAGGGGACAGACACGATAGATTTGGCGATTCACTTCCCCCAGGTGCAAAGCTACATTCAAAAAACTGGCGCCCGCTATGGAATAATTTTGAATTTAAGAGAGGCGACGGTAATCTCCGAAAGCGCTCAGCCCATTGCTGAACTTTCCTTCTCATTTGAGAAACTCTATCGTGATTTCAAAGCTAATCCCCACACTGTTGGTATTCAGCCTAACACCAAGCAGTTTATGAATTTTGTAAAAGAGTTCTCCTATCACGAGCTGGATTTCATTCAGAAAGTTGACCAAATTGCTCAGAGCAAACCATGGACAGGAGAGGAAACTTTATCATTGGAAGAGTTAACGCACAAGATTCGTGAGGTAGTTTTTATCCTCCATAACGATGTCCATAGTCAAAGAGACCAGCTCATTCACCTGCTCGGGTACGACAATGAGCGTAAGGTGAGAATCGCTAGCGAAATTGATGCTATTGCTGAGTCTGTAGACCCCAGAAAGCCCAAGCGGGAAATCTCTGCTTCTAGTCTCCGTGAGATGCTTGGCGCTATATCAGGCAGCCTTGATGAAAAGGCAGTGGATGCCTATTTTTACCGTGTTGCTTATTTCACCATGACCCGCCTTCTTTTGGTGCGATTGTGGGAAGATATAGGTTTCATCGATGAAAGCCTTTATAATGGCGGGTTCAAAAAGTGGTATGAGAATTTCAAGCAAAAGATTGACCAAGTATTAAGATATGCCTTCCACCTTGCCGGCGAGCGATATAGCTGGCTGTTCAACAGAGAGAACAATTACACTTGGTATTACCCCGGCGATAAAGCCCTGGTTGATGTGCTTTATGAATTCTCGCATTTCAATCTGGGCAAGCTCAATGCTGATGTTCTAGGGACAATCTATGAAGAATATGTTGATAGAGTGGATCGTAAGAACAAAGGGCAATACTATACACCCAGGGAGGTGGTCTCCTTTATCTGGGATAGGGTTGGCTTTACCAATGACAACGCCTTCTTTCGTTTTGAAGATGGTCAGAGAAAGCCAAGGCTAATCTTTGACCCGGCTACCGGTTCTGGTGGTTTTCCGGTAGAGGCCGCCCGCCGCCTCAGGGAAAATGCAACCTATAACCATCAGAACCTCAACGACCTTGTTGATGTAGAAAGAGCCATTATCGAAGGACTATACGGTAGCGAAATAAGCGCCTTCTCCTACTACATCACCGAGATAAACCTTCTCATTCAGCTTACCCCCATCATCAAGAAAATTTTGGAGCATAAACATCTTTATCGTCATCCAGAATTTGCCCTTTCGGTTATCCACCAGGATTCATTAAAGCTCTATCCTCGCATCGAGAAGACATTTGAAGAGTTTCCTGACGAACTCAGGAAAGCAGACGAGGTCTATGAGCGTGACAAAAGGCACGACATAGTGGGATTGGAGGGACGCAAGCGGGAAATATATGAATTTATCAAGGACTGCCATGATTTCGACTATGTCTGCGCCAATCCGCCCTACATTGGTGAGAAGGGACATAAAGAACTGTTCCGAGCTACTATCGAGCAATACCACTATTGGAAAGAACACTACCTAGGTAAGATGGACTACCTCTACTGGTTTATCATCTTAGGCTTATCCAAGCTCAAAGAAGGTGGCAAACTCGGTTTCATCACCACTTCCTACTGGCCTACTGCTGATGGTGCTGCCAAACTGAGGAAATATATCCTGGACAATGCCCTCGTTCGTGAGATGGTCGACTTTGGTGAGACTAGGATTTTCGAGGGTGCTCCGGGTCAGCATAACATGATTTTCGTGTTGGAGCGCTGTGGTGATGCTCAGAAGAGAGCGGAGAATAGAATCAAGGTGGCGAAGGTTAAGAAGGAATTCAGAGACGGGACAGTTAGGGAAAGATTAAACAAGCTTCTTAGACACTTAGAGTGTCACATTGAAAAGGAAAGTTATTCTGATGAATACATTGATGTCTTTACAAACCCAGTGAGGCAGGAGGAGCTAACTGATAAAGGATGGGGAGTCTTCATAGGAGGAGAGGCTTCGGGAAAAATAATTAACCTAGTCGAATCAGGTGGAGTTAGACTCTCTGAACATTGGAGTGTTAATCAAGGTGTTGTGCCAAGCCCCCTGCGATTGACCAAAGGAAAATATGATGAGCTTTCTCAAGAGGCAGTTAAGAAATACGGATTGAGAATTGGTGATGGCGTTTTTATTCTTGCGAAAGAGGAACTAGATAGGCTTCGGTTAGCTGACTACGAATTCGATATAATAAAGCCGTATTACAAGAATTCTGATATAGAGAAGTATATTACCTCTGCGTCTACAAATGATTTCCTGATCTATACGACTTCTACTACCCCAATTGATAATTATCCGAACATAAAGAGTCACTTAGAGAAATTCAGGAATATTCTGGAAGCGAGATTGAGTAGATATAATGAAGACTATCGATGGTTTGAACTTCACAGGTCACGTGATCAAAGAATTTTTGAAGGTGAAAAAATCGTCTGTAGTTATCGGGCCGAGGAAGCCTCGTTTGCGTATCAGGATGGCAGCTTTTATGGCTCAACAGACATGTACTTCATAAAGCCCAAAAATGAGAGAGAGCCTCATTCATTGAAATACTTGGTAGGCGTTCTGAATTCTAAGGTGATGGATTTTTGGCTACTGAGGAGAGGGAAAATTAAAGGTGCTGTTAAGGAGCAATTTGTTACGCCACTTGAAAATCTCCCTATCCGCCGCATCAACTTTGCTGACCCTCAAGAGGTCAAAATCCACGACCATCTGGTAGAACTGGTTGATGACATTATCGAGGTAAAGAAGAGCTTGGCCAGTTACAATCGGTTCTTTCCGAAGGCGCGCTTAACCCGCCTTCAGGAAAGTGAGCCTTTGCCAGAAATAAGCGATGAAGAGGTGGTCAAATCCCTTGAACCCTCAGTGCTTCGCACTATCCGCACTCACCCACAAATTCAATATGAACCGCAGGCCGTTGAGCATTTCTTTTTGAAAGGCGCAAAGCTGTCCTCGAATGCCCAAAGCCTCACTGTCATCTCAAAGGATAAGCAGGTGCTAACCTTGACTGCCCCCCAAGATATTTTGGAATATCTGCAAAAGATATTGCCGAATTACCAAGGCAAAGAATGGAGTGAAATCATCGACCAAATTCTCATCCCTACTGAGCCAGGTTTGATTGACAAGAAGCGTGCAGAGATTCTGTCCCAAGTCGCCAGCCTTCGGGATAAGATTAAATCCCTCCAGCAAGAAATTGATTCCATTGTCTTCGAGCTCTATGGCTTGAATGAGGAGGAGCGAAAGGTTATCATATGATAACCTTAAAGGATGGCATCAATGGCTTACACTCTGACTGACACAGAGATTATGGACCTATTGGAAGAAGAGAAGCCTCTTCCAGAAAAATATCGCGACAGGCTTCAGCCAAAACGGAAATCCGCATATCAACACGAAGAACGAGAGTTGGAAGTGGACACACCTTCAGGACACAGCTTTAGAATCACCATTAGAAGGAATAGCCAAAACATTCTGGATTTCTCAATTATCTTGAGCTACCATGACAAGGCTTCAAACACATGGCTACGCTTGGTTCGCTACAATGGAAAACACCCCTCTTTGCACACCAACAAAATCGAGAGAAACTTCTTCCATGATTTCCACATTCATAAAGCAACTGAAAGATACCAGATAGAGGGCTATCCAATTGATGGCTATGCTGAGGTGACTCATTCCTACTCCACCTTTGACGAGGCCCTCACCGCTTTTTTGAAGGATTGCCATTTTGAATCTCCACCCAGTCCTCAGCTGCTTCTTATTTGAGCAGGGAGACGTAAAGAATGAATATTGAAAAGATCGAGAAAGAATTCAAGGCTAAAGTCTGTGACAGAATACAGCTCTTGCCAGAGGGCAAGGAACGTTTAATCGTTTCGACGCCCTTCACATTTGAGGACGGGGATCATCTCTGTATTCTGCTTAAAAAGTCTGAAGACAGGTGGTATTTTACTGATGAAGGGCACACTTTTATGCACCTCTCTTATGATGACCTAGATGTTGATAAAGGAACTCGAAGGAAGATTATCGATACGGTGCTAGGAACCTATCAAATACAGAATTCTGAAGGTGAACTCAGGTGTCTGGTCGAAAATGGAGATTTTGGAGATGCACTTTTCACTTTCGTTCAGGGAATTATTAAGATCACCGATGTTGCTTACCTGAGGCGGGAGAGGTTACGTTCTCTTTTTATGGAGGAGTTCCGGAGTTTCCTCGAGGAGAGCATCCCTGCTGAAAGGTACGCCTTCAACTACCGAGACCCACAACATGACCCTGAGGGTAAATATACTGTGGATTGTCGAATTAACAGTCGAAGAAGGCCATTGTTTCTCTTTGGCATTCCTAACGATGACAAGTGCCGTGACGTGACTATTACCTGCCTCCAGTTTGAAAAGTTTGAGGTTCCATTTATCGTTGCTGCTGTTTTTGAAAATCAAGAGGAGATTAACAGAAAGGTCTTGGCTAGGTTCAGCGACGTGTGTGAAAGGCAATTTCCAAGTCTTCAATCAGCCAAGGAGCGATTCGACAAGTATCTAGCCAATCTCCCTGAGTGAAGCAAAAGACCAGAGGAAAATTGAAATTTAATCAAAGGAGGTAAAGAAATGGCAACAAAATTAGGAATCAATGGCTTCGGGCGTATTGGTAGGTTAGCTCTTAAGGCAATTATCCAGCGCTGTAGTGGTAAGGCAGAGGTAGCGGCGGTGAACGACCTTACCGATGCCGAAACCAATGCCCACCTTTTTAAGTATGATAGCAACTATGGCATCTATCCCGGTAAAGTCGAGGCTAAAGACGACCGCATCGTAGTGGATGACAGGGAGATAAAGGTCTTAGCTGAGCGTGACCCTGGGAAAATTCCCTGGCGAGACTACGGGGTGGACATTGTAATTGAATCTACCGGGCTTTTCACCCAAGCGAGCAAGGCTGCTGCTCACCTTCAAGGCGGTGCTAAGAAGGTAATTATCTCCGCACCGGCTAAAGAAGAGGATATATCCATCGTCCTCGGCGTCAATGAAGGGCAATATGTCCCGTCTAAGCACCGCATTATATCCAACGGCTCCTGTACCACTAATTGCATTGCCCCTGTAGTTAAAGTCCTTCACCAAAACTTTGGCATCGTTCACGGGCTAATGACTACCGTCCACTCTTATACTAATGACCAAAAAATACTGGATGTGTTTCACCGCGACCTGCGCCGAGCAAGGTCTGCCGGTACCAACATTATACCCACCACCACCGGCGCCGCTCGTGTTGTGGGCGTAGTCATTCCAGAGCTTCAAGGGAAGTTACATGGTATTGCAATGAGGGTGCCCACTGCGGCAGTATCTGTCGTTGACTTTGTCGCCGACCTGAATAGAAAGGCAAGTGCCGAAGAAATTAACGATGCCTTTCGTAAGGCTGCTGACAGAGAGCTGAAGGGAATCCTGGAATATTGTGACAAGCCGCTGGTGAGCTCAGATTTTAAGGGCAATCCCGCCAGTGCTATCTTCGACGCTCTAAGCACCATGGTCATTGATGACAACTTTGTAAAGGTGTTGGCCTGGTATGACAATGAGTGGGGCTATAGCTGTCGTCTTGCTGACCTCGTCGTCTATATCGTCAGAAAGGGATTATAACGGCCATCTGAGCTCTCCCCAGCAAGGAGAGAAATAAGGAGCGGGAACAAACAAAATGCACGTCAGCGTGTGCCAAATTGAGCTTCGCCTCCCCGAGAACCATTCACTTAAAGGTAAGAGACAGGTAATTCAGTCTATTGTCACGCGGCTACGAAACAGGTTCAATGTTTCCGTAGCCGAGGTGGACAATCAGGGTTTATGGCAAATAGCCACTTTAGGCATAGCTTGCGTTAGCAGCCACAGAAGGCATGCGGATGAGATT
>Ga0172366_10001469_pt1 | contig 18229 bp, 18 predicted proteins | sample LakKivSesite69cm_FD_114533 | JGI IMG/M metagenome (GOLD analysis project Ga0172366, IMG submission 114533) | Sediment microbial communities from Lake Kivu, Rwanda - Sediment site 69cm | ecosystem: Environmental > Aquatic > Freshwater > Lake > Sediment | place: Rwanda: Western Province, Lake... | reverse complement strand
TGAGACCAGCAATCCTAATGCCGTTCTCGACGGCGACCTGGATGACTTCATATATGCATATCTAAAGCATAGTATAGGGAAGAAATGAAGAAGTATCGCTTAACCTTGGCCTTGATGATTCTCATCCTTATATTGATTCCCCAAAAAGTGGCTGCCGCCGGTGGCGATATCGAAGTCCTTAGCAGTGGCGCACAACCGGATTTCCCTTACAGCGTCGCATTTAGTATAGAGGCCAAGGCATCTGTTGATATAGTAGATATAGAAATCGAGTGTCGGACGCTCAGACGTAGCCTTGTGCCGGTGGTTTGTCGCCATGATGTAGATATCGATAATGCTCGGCATGTGATGGTTAGCTGGACATGGGATATGCAGGATACAGGTGGAGCTCCTCCTGGAATAGAGATAGAATATCGATGGTTTATCGAGGATGCCTCAGGGGATACTTATACAAGTCCCTATTACACGGTAAGGTATGATGATTTACGTTATAAATGGAGGGCGATAACGAGCGGCAATATAACCTTATGGTGGTATGAGGGTGATTCATCGTTTGCACAGCAACTCATCGATGCTGCTGATAGTGCGTCAGACAGGCTGACCAATGAATTCGATGTCTCACTACAACAGAATGTTGATTTCTATATCTATGCTGACACAACGGATTTACAGAGTTCCCTGGTGAATCCTGACATATGGACGGGCGGGCAGGCCTTTCCTGATTATGGCACTATCATGATCGGCATCGCGGTCAATAATCTAGCTTGGGGCATGAGGACAGTAGCTCATGAGTTAGGGCATTTAGTCGTCGGCGAACTTGTCTACGGCCCATTTGGGTGGCTCCCCACTTGGCTCAGCGAGGGGATTGCGATGAACGCTGAGGGGGAGCTCGCTGATAATTTTCAAGATAGTCTCGATAGTGCCGTATCTAGTAATATGCTATTTTCAGTTCGTACTATTGCCAGCGCTTTTCCCTCTAATTCTGAGGACGCTGTCCTTTGCTATGCTGAGAGCTACAGTGTAGTGAAATTTCTCAAGGATAATTATGGGAGCGATAGTTTCCTGGATATGCTCGAACTACTAAAGGAGGGGACTACTGATGACGATGCTCTGGAAAGTGTTTATGGATTTAATACAGACGGATTGAATGATAGATGGAGATCTAGTCTTGGATTGGGATCACAGCCTACTGAAAGTTCTACTCCTTTACCTACAGCTACACCTTTTTCCCAGGAGCAACGATTTGTACTGGATGCTCCGTATATCGCTCTAATTTCTATAGTGTCACTATTACTCGGACTGACTGCTTTTTTGGTTTTTCCCCTTATCCGCCGCTACAGATGACAGTTTTGAGCGCCTCTTATAGGTTTTCACTCCTACATAGAATAAGCGATGCACTGCTGTAAAGTTGGTACCTATAGCGAGAATCCATAGTGTATATAGCATAACAGTCTCAGGCTTCTCTGGGATTGCGCTGAACATCAGGCCGAGCGAGAGTATACTGAGTCTCATTGTCCTTCTGAATATACCTACTTCAGCATCAAGGTTTAGTCCCTCGGCGCGTGCTCTCACATAGCTGACCAGTATAGATCCAACGATGGTGGCGAATATGAGTAGACATTCAGTCTTATAGCCGATGTCGGGACGGCTGGCATAGTACCAGAGAAGCCCGAATAATACTACACCTTCCGAATAGCGATCCAGCGTTGAATCCAACAGCGCGCCGAATTTTGTAACCTTGTCCATCATGCGTGCTACTGCTCCATCCAGCAGGTCGAATATACCGGCCAGAAGGATTAAGACGCCGCCATAAACAAAGTGTCCCTGCGATACGAGCCAGGCCACCCCGAAATTAATGCAGAATCCAAATATAGTTAGCATATTGGGGCTCACACCCGTCTTGCCGACGATTCTGCCCACAGGCTCGGCTAGGCTGTGCATCTTATCGCTGAATATTTGAGCTGGTCGCCACATGTTTCAATCGCTATCTAGCATCTTGGAAGAAAGATGAATTATACTCCACATTTTATCTTATTATGAACACAAATGTAATAGTCGTTGATAGTTTTAGCAACATTTGTCCAGCTGTACTGCTCGGCTTTACCAAGTCCTCGCAGGCCCATCTCGAGGCGTCTAGGCTCATCCTTCAGCAGTGCAATTATCGCATTGGCTAGTGCAGTTACATCTCTTGGCGGCACTAAGAGCCCCTCGACGCCGTTATTTATCAAACCGGCATATCCATCAATAGATGAAGCGACTATTGCTCTGGATGCAGCCATAGCCTCCAGTAATACGATGCCAAAGCTTTCTCCACCGGTGGCGGGAGAGCAAAAAACGTCGCAGGTCTGGTAATAAGCAGGAAGAGCCTCATTAGGTACATAACCCGTAAAAACCACATCCTCAAGGGTCATCCTTCTCGCCATCTGTTCATATTTTTGCTGGGTTTCGGGACCCACTATGACTAATCGTGATTGCGGCAACTCCTGTTTTATCAACTGGTAGGCCTCGAGGAGGAAATTAAGTCCTTTACGTTTCTCGGCACGGCCGACAAACAGCACATTCAGTTTACCATCGTGCAGCCTCTCGATGGGGGGTAGTGGTGTGGAGAAACGCTTGAAATCTATTCCATTAGGAATGGTAGTATATTCGGCAGGGAAGTACCTGCTGATGAAACGCATGGCGGGTTCTGATACAGCTATTCTGCCGTGAAGCCTGTCGAACGATCGTTGGAATAGGGGGCTAACAAGATGATACGGTATCCTGGTGTTTTGAAAAGCGTGAAAGGTGCCGATGTTAGTGGATTTTGAATGGCGCAGTACCATCAGGGTTAGCATTGAATACAATGGGTCATGTAGATGGATGATATCGAACTTCTCTCGCTCCAGCACCGCTTTTACTGGTGAGGAAATCAGTGGCGAGAGAGTGATTCTTGCAACGGATCCGGCTGACGGTATGGGAACTGGCCTGCCTATGGTGATAATATCCTTATTTTCTAGCGAGTTGATATCTCCAGAATAGGGCGCTATGATTTTCACTTCATGGCCAATTTTAAGGAGTTCTTTATAGAGGAAACTGATATGATTTTCTACACCGCCAGGATGGGCAAAATCGTATGGGGAGACAAGCGCAATTTTCATTTTACTAGAGACCTGGCAGCATTTTTAATCATGCCACGAAAGAAGAAACTCCGGCTCTTGCTTTGCTGTTTGAGTATCTGCATCAGGCCTATCTCAAAATAGCTTGGGCTATGCCCTTTCATAGGCATAGAGGTCCTTTCAATGATGCTCCTACGGAAATCGTCAGCAGTATGGCCGGGGAACAGGGTCAGTCCGCTGCCTATAGAGACGAGGAAGTGGGCGTCACTGCCCCCTGTTTCAGCTAGCTTGTACTTGTCGTTAATCTTCTTTGCCCTGTGATTGGATATGCTTCCCATGATCGTCGCATTGAGGGTCTCTATCCCGTCGAAGTAGATCTCCGGGTCGCTTGCGTGCATGATAGTGTCAAATTCTTTGTGGTTGATGCTTTCACTGAACGGGCTCATTGGATGTGGCGCGATGCAGAAGCCTCCCTGATCATGAACTGCGGCGATAGTGTCTAGCAGATGCTGATTACTTGATACAGGCTTCTCCAGGAAAAGCGCCAGCAGATGGCCTTCCTTTGTGTTAAGCTCCATTCCTATTATTACTTCGAATGGATAGTTATGCTTGGCGGCCAGTTCGCGGGCCTGGTAGCTTCCCGAGAGCTCTCCGTGGTCTGTGACAGCGATGATGTCCAGGTCGCCTCTTTCCGCTACGAATTCCAGTATCTCGGTCACGCTGGCCATGCCGTCGCTCGCGGTGCTGTGGATATGAATGTCCGCTACACCGAACCCGTTTCTGCCTGCCAGTCCCTGCAGAAGGGGGTGCGTTCTGACTTGCCTGTCAGTTAGACTTTTCTCTAGTGTAGAGATACCAAGAATATTATTTTGCATCACAGATCATTTGCTGTTTGCTGAGATATACTCCTCGGTCAGCCTTCTGGCTTCGGCATCTGTGTATTGAACAGGTGGTGATTTCATGAAATAGGACGAAGGTCCGACCACTGCCCCGGAGATGCCGTGGTCCATCGCTAGCTTGCAACATCTGAGAGCATCAATAACTACGCCAGCAGAGTTGGGGCTATCCCACACTTCTAGTTTTGCCTCTACAAGGAGAGGCACATCGCCGAAAGTTCTCCCTTCCATTCGAATATGGCAGAATTTTCTGTCCTCAAGCCAGGGGACATAATCGCTTGGCCCCACGTGTATGTCTTTCTCCGGTATCTTATAGTCAAGTTGTGAGGTTACCGCATTTGTTTTTGATATTTTCTTGGATTCCAGGCGCTCGCGTTCCAGCATGTTGAGGAAGTCCGTGTTGCCTCCGAAATTGAGTTGGTAGGTTCGTTCCATCTTTACGCCCCGTTCTCTAAAAAGGTTGGTCAGAACGCGGTGCACGATGGTAGCGCCAACCTGACTCTTTATATCATCCCCTATAACGGGGAGGCCGCGTTCTTTGAATCGCGACTGCCAGTATTTCTCGCGTGCGATGAACACGGGGATGCAATTTACAAAACCGCAGCCTGCCGTTAGAACTTGCTCGATATACCATTTTGTGGCCTCTTCGCTGCCGACAGGGAGGTAGTTCAGGACGACATCGGTTTTTGTGGCCTGTAGTATTTCAACGATATTCGCTGTCGGTCCGGGAGCCTTGGTGATTACTTGGGATAGGTATTTCCCCAGGCCGTCGTGTGTCATGCCGCGGACGACTTTAACCCCTGTCTTGGGCACTTGGCAAAATTTAAATGTGTTATTGGGGGGAGTGTATATCGCTGTAGCCAGGTCTTTTCCCACCTTGTTCTTATCGATATCGATAGCAGCCACGAATTCGATATCACTTATATGATAACCTCCCAGGTTTATATGCATTAACCCCGGTATTTGATCGCCTTCTTTGGCATCTTTATAGTAATAGACTCCTTGTACCAGAGAAGATGCGCAGTTCCCGACACCGATTATCGCTACATTTATCTTGCTCAAAGCTTTCTCCTATCCTATAATAACATTCTAGCGCGGAGGTTGATAATGTTATGCGATTTCCATACTCACTCTATTTTGAGCGATGGTTCCCTTTCACCCCTAGAACTAATCTACCGTTCTCTATCTAATTCCTATAAGACTATTGCTATCACCGACCATGCCGGCATTGGCTATCTTGACCGTATTATTCGGGAGATTACCTTAGGCTGTGCCTTCGCTAGGTCTAAGTGGCCTATTTCTGCAATCCCCGGTATCGAGCTTACATATGTACCCCCTGCTGCAATCCACGAGGTTGCCAAGCGAGCTAAAGAACTTGGTGCTTGGCTGGTCGTTGTTCACGGTGAGACCGTCGTCGAACCAGTAGAGAAGGGTACTAATAAAGCAGCGCTCTCATGTCCATACGTTGATATTTTAGCACATCCAGGCCTTATCACAAAAGAGGAAGCCCAACTAGCCGCCTCCAACGGGATTTACCTTGAGATCAGTGCGAGGAAAGGGCACTCCCTCACAAACGGCCATGTTGCTCGTTTGGCAATTGAAGCGGGCGCAAAGCTTCTTCTTAATTCGGATGCCCATGATCCGGATGATATCCTCACACTTCCTCTCGCTCGACAGATCTTCATAGGAACTGGCCTCACCGAAGCCCAGTATGAAGAGACTGTACTTGCCAACTCCCAGTCCTTTTCGGATGCTCTTTTAAAGAAGAATTTATAACAGGAGAGGCCTCCTCAGACTATGGGATCTAGGGCTAAGCTTTCCCGATACGAAATACTTTTGCGTTGCATTTTGGACACAAGCCCTTGGTCGCTGGCCTTCCATTCTTGAGAGTAACCTTTTGGGCATTCTTCATCTCTATTTTCTTCCTGCACCTAAAACAGTATGCCTGCATTCAGTTCACCCCCTTTTAATCCTGTTGCACTATAAACCCAATCTAGATATGTGTCAAGTATTTAGTATTGGTCACAAGAATTTTAATAGCTATGAAATACTTTCTCAGGATGCCATGTCGCCTTATCTGGAGACTGCTTCAGTATTGCCAGGAACCATCCGTCACATGAGTAGGCACGGCAGCGGGGGGTTGCATTCTCTATAGAATTCGGTATTGTGCGACCATCCAAAATGGCATGCTCTTGTTCTGGCGTGACTGTTACTGCCGTCCAATCGTTTATTACGATGTCCATCGGGTATATAAGTCTTTGCCATAGATTATGACTGAACGCATCTTCGATCTGAGTCAGGCTGATGCTGTCCTCTATGCTGAATGGTCCGTATTTTGTGCGTATCAGAGCTGCGATGTGAGCACCGCAGCCCAGTGATTGGCCGATGTCGTGGGCGATTGAACGGATATACGTTCCTTTGCTGCACTCGACCTCAATGCTCATGCTGGGATGATTCCACTGGAGTAATTCCATGCGGTATATAGTGACCTCTCTCGGGGCTGTCTCTACTTCGATTCCGGACCTTGCAAGTTCATATAAACGTTTACCATGAAGTTTTAATGCGCTGAAGGAGGGTGGTTTCTGCATAACCGTTCCGGTGAGGGTGGGTAGCAGTTCAATGACCTGCGCCTTTGTAATATACGATGGGTCTCTATTTGAAGTTACTGTCCCCTCCCGGTCATAGGTATTTGTGGATATGCCCAGTTTTATCTCCGCAATATAAGTCTTATGGCTTTCCATGATGAATGAGCTCATCCTGGTCGCTTGGCCCAAGCATACGGGCAGAACGCCGGTGGCAATAGGGTCTAGTGTGCCGGCATGTCCTACATGCCTTTGCTTGGTGAGGTGTTTAACATAAGATACAACATCCTGTGAGGTCCTATCTGTAGGTTTGTTGACGTTGAGGATGCCGTCAATCTTGGCTACTGTGTTCTTCTTTGCTAACATTTCCTAATAAATCGAGTATGCGAGCGCCTTGCTCGATGGACTCATCTTTGTGAAATACTAGCTGGGGGGTGTGTCTTAATGCCAGGCGGCTCCTTAATTCACGGTAGAAAAAACCTGAAGCCGAGTTCAGCCCCTCCATGGCATTCTTTTTCTCTGTGTCGTTGCCCATAATACTGATATATATCTTGGCAAATTGCAGGTCGGGTGTTGTTTCCACACGTGTTATGGAAAGGAGGCAGCTTAATCGAGGATCCTTAGCTTGGTGTCGGATAAGATCGGATAATTCCTCCCGTATAAGGGTGTTCAGTCGTTCTATTCGTCTGCTCATTACCTAGCTTCCTTTACAAAGGACTCAACCACATCACCTTCCTCAAAGGCAGCAAACCCTTCTACACCTATGCCGCATTCGAATCCGCTGGCGACTTCTTTCACATCATCTTTAAACCGTTTCAGGCTGCTGATATTTGAGTTATAAATATTTGTGCCTTTTCGGAGAACTCGGGCCATTGAGCCTCGAGTAATCCTACCATCCGTTACATAGGCTCCAGCCACAGTCCCTGCTTTTGTTGTGAATACAGCTCGTACTTCGGCATGCCCTTCAATCACATCGATATATGTAGGCTCAAGCAAACCCTTCATCGCCTTCTCTACATCGTCTACGATGTTGTAAATGATGTCATATGAGCGAATATCGATACCTTCTTTATCGGCAAGTTTGGTAGCTCCTACCTCAGGATGCGCATTGAATCCAATCACTATTCCTTTGGAAGCGAGCGCCAATAGAACATCTCCTTCGGTGATGCTGCCGCTATCGGCATGGAGAATATTGACTTTTACCTCTTCAGTATTTAAACGCTCAAGGGATGTTTTAATAGGGTCTATACTGCCCTGGACATCTGTTTTAAGTATAATGTTGAGCTCTTTAAGTTCCCCTTCATGAACCTGTGAGAATAGGTTGCTCAGGCTTATTTGTTTGACTGCGCTTCTTTCTACTCTTTTCTGCTCATGACGCTTCATGGCTAGTGTGTGCGCTTCTTTTTCTGTGTTTGTAACAGTAAAGATATCTCCTGCTTGAGGAACACTGTCCATACCTAATATTTCCGCTGGGCAAGACGGTTCAGCCTTTCGTAGGTGTTTACCTTTATCATTATAAATGGCTTTTACCTTACCCCATGTATCGCCGACAACAAATGGATCACCCACTTTTAGTGTTCCGGCTTCTATAAGTACTGTTGCAACTGGACCTTTAGTCTTATCTAACTGGGCCTCAATGACCACACCCACAGCGCGACGATCAGGATTTGCTTTCAGTTCTTCCATTTCTGCCACGATAAGTATATTTTCGAGCAACTCGTCAATACCTTCATTTTTCTTTGCTGATACTGGCACGCAGACTACATTGCCACCCCATTCCTCGATAACTACCCCATGGTCCGCCAGTTGCTGTTTTACTCGTTGCGGGTTGGCTTCTGGCTTATCTATTTTATTAATTGCAACAACTATTGGGACATCTGCAGCGCGGGCGTGTGCGATCGCCTCAAGCGTTTGCGGCATGACTCCATCGTCTGCTGCTACCACAAGTACAGCGATATCTGTGACTTGGGCTCCTCGTGCGCGCATGGTGGTGAAAGCTTCATGTCCTGGAGTATCTAGGAAGGTTATTTTTTGTCCGTGTACCTCGACCTGATAGGCGCCAATATGCTGTGTAATCTCACCGGCCTCTGTCGCAGCAACGTTTGCTTTACGTATAGCGTCAAGTAGTTTGGTCTTCCCATGATCGACGTGGCCCATGATAGTCACCACAGCCGGCCGGGGTTTTAATAGGTTAGGGTCTTCTTCAAGGAAGCGACGTGAACGTTTTCGTTTGGTTGATGCTGAGGATATCGGCCGTTTCTCCGCAGCCACCTCATATCCAAAGGTGGCGACTAGATTGGCAGCCATATCAAAGTCTATAACCTGATTGATGTTGGCCATGATACCATTTCGCATAAGCTGTTTTATCATATCTATCGGGCTGATACCGATCATTTCAGATAGTTGCTTAACCGTAATGGAAGTAGGCAACTTGATGATGGGTTTCTCATCCTTAACTCTAGAATGGGAGGAATCTCCATGTGCAGTTGTTTTACCCTGTTTGCCGGTGCTCTTTTTGATTCCCTCTATTGCCGTCATATGTCCCCGCTATCTAGGCAGTGTCTCTCCAAATCTAGATAATTCCTCTTTCGCTTCCTTACTGATGTTCATTCGTAAAGATAGTGCTAATCGATCTTTTTTTAATCCGCTTACCCAACAGACTCTTGATTTGCATAAGTAGGCGCTGCGTCCTTGGAGTCTCCTTGATGGTGCTATTACTATGCCCTCACTTCTGCTTCCTACTATGCGAATAAGTTCACTTTTAGGTTTCACCTGGTGGCACCCAACACAGGTGCGTTCTGGGATGTGCCTAGGGTGTAGATTGGTTATGGTATTATCCATAGAAAACCACTCTAATTCGAGTTACGAACTCTTGTCAATATCCTCTTCGTTACTCGGTCTTTTCTTACTCTTTACCTGTTTTTTTAGTTTTTTCTGTGGCTTGCTGGCACTTTCAACAAAAATATCATCTTCTAATACTACATCAGTATCATCTATGGGCTCTACCTCATTAGGTTCAGGATTCAATTCAAGGTGCAAGTCCTCATCAAATATCGGAATGTCTGCCGCACGGCGTGGCTTTGGCTTTGGGGTGGACTTCAGAATATCATCTTCAGTGACTTTGCTTTTTTTACCCTTCTTGCCTCTCTTTTCGGCTTTGCCGCTGCGACCGGGGAGAATGTCTTCTGCAAAACGTAAAACAGGAATTTGCGGTTCAGAACGAGAATCCCTTTTCGCTTCTTCCCGGAGTTTCCCCTCATACTTTATAGCAGGTTCTTCAGAGACGGGTGATACGGGTTCCTCCTCTTCCTCGACAGTGATTATATCTACAAATTCTTCTTTCTTTGAGGCGGTCGTGGCCTCAGGCTGCTCTGGTATTTCGAGTTTCTTCTGTTCTGCCAGTTTCTTCGCGCGGCCCTTCCTTTTTGTCGATGGTTTCTCTACGGGCTCGTTAACAGCTTCTTCTGAAGCCTTTTTCAATGCTGCTTCTTTTTCTTCTCTCTCCGTAGCAGCCTTCTCCGCTTCTGCTATAGATGTGCTCTTAATATCTATCCGCCAACCAGTGAGTTTGGCTGCAAGCCTTGCATTCTGTCCTTCTCTGCCGATGGCCAGCGACAGTTGCCTGTCTGGGACTATAACTACAGCGACTTTCTCAGCATCGTTGATTGTAACACTTTCAACTTGGGCCGGGCTCAGTGCATTAGCGATGAAAGTTGCCGTATCGGCATCCCATTGAACAACATCTATCTTTTCACCATTTAGCTCATTAACTATGTTTTGTATACGGATACCACGGAGGCCTACGCAGGATCCGATAGGGTCTATGCCATTCTGCCGGGCAGATACGGCTATTTTACTTCGCTGCCCCGCTTCCCGGGCTATAGCTTTAAGTTCGATGGCACCTTGATGCAGTTCTGGTACCTCTAGCTCGAGAAGGCGGCGCAGAAGGTTACGATGTGTGCGAGACACGATGACTTGTGGACCCCTAACACTTCGATGGACACCTAGGATGTAAACCTTTACCCTTTGGCCGGTACGGTAATGTTCTGTGCGTACCTGCTCTGTTGAAGGCAGTATGGCCTCTGTCCGTCCGAGATCTAGAGTAATCTGCTTGGGTTCGATACGCTGAACGACCCCAGTAACAATTTCATTCTCGCGATCAGAGAATTCTTCAAATACGATTTCCCGTTCTGCTTCACTTAGGCGCTGAAGCACTACCTGCTTTGCTGTCTGGGCTGCGATGCGCCCAGCGTTTTGAGGGGTAGCCTCAACCATTAACTCTTCGTCCAACTGGGCGTATTTATTAATTTTACGAGCATCTTCTAGAGATATCTCACGGAGGGGGGATGTCACTTCTTTTACTACAGTCTTACCGGCAAAGACGGCTACCTGCCCTGTTTCCTGATTAATCTTTGCTGATACATTCTGATTGGGCATGAAATTATTCTTGCGGAAGGCAGAGGCCAGGGCATTTTCTATTGCTTCCAGTACGACTTCCTTGGGCAGATTTTTTTCTGCTGCGATCTGGGTTATTGCGAGCATAAATTCGCTTTTTGTCTTACCCAAAGCACCCTCCTAATGAAAAAAGTGGGAAACAAGACCCACTTCCTTCCAGCTCGTTATATCGACATTATTCAGGTCTAGTTCAGGTCGAGCTTAGCAAATAAGTAGTATATCACGTAATATGTCACTATGCAATATCAATTTGTTTTCGGCTATATAAGTTGGGTTGGTTGATAGGTCCATTGCAAAGCATAGAAGTACTTATGAATGTAAATTTTTCGTTGATATTGCATGGTAAAGGCAAACTTAGTAGACAATCTGTCGATCTTTTGTTAGGTTTAAATTCAGCTAAAGAGGGAACAGCATTGCGCGCAGCTTATCTGCAACCCCTTCGAGAGGTATGATTTTCGCATTTTTCTCGTGACGCTGCTTGACTTCGACGCTAGCGTTTTTAAGCGTGCGTGGGCTGATTACTACCCGCAGTGGCATACCCAGCAGGTCGGCGTCGTTGAGTTTTACACCTGGCGTTTCCACTCGATCGTCGTAAAGCACCTCGATGCCCGCATCGGTGAACCCTTTGTACAGCTTATCGGCAGCTTTCAGCACGTCAGCGTTGTCGACGGAGAGTGGGCAGAGGTAGATGTGATACGGCGCGATGGCTACGGGCCAGATGATGCCCTTATCATCATTGTTCTGTTCTATGGCCGAAGCCAATAATCGCCCTATACCAATACCATAGGTGCCCATAATGATGGGGCGTGAGACACCGTCCTTATCGAGGAAGTTAGCGCCGAATCGTTCAGTATATTTGGTACCGAGCTTAAAGACATGCCCGACCTCGATGCCCCTCACCGTGGTGAGCGTCGCTCCACACTTGGGACAGCCGTCTCCGGCCTCGGCGTTGGCGATGTCGGCCAGAGTGTCGACAGTGAAGTCGCGCGGGTAGTTGACGTTCTTAATGTGCGCGTTTGGCTTATTGGCACCGGCCGCGAAATTCGTGCCCAGCGTTATCGAAGGGTCGCCGATGCGTTTGATTCCCTTCAATCCCACGGGCGATGCGTAGCCGGCGACCAGCCCCGACGCCACCACCTCCTCGTCTGTGGCCAAGCGCAGATCGGAGCATCCGGCGGCGTACTTGAGCTTGATCTCGTTCACTTCCCTGTCGCCACGGATCGATACGAAGACCACCTTGCCATCGCAGTTGTAGAACACTGCTTTAAGCATCTGGGATGGCTTGACATGCAGGAATTCCGAAACCTCATCGATGGTCTTGAGCCCCGGCGTCGCTACCTCCTCCAGCGGCCTCGGGTCGCCGGCATCGCTGCGTTGTTTGATGCTCTCTGCTTTCTCAACGTTAGCAGTGTAGCCGCATTTGGGGCAGGTGATGATTGTATCCTCTCCGCTCTCGGCGGTGACCATGAACTCGTTCGATTCCTTGCCGCCTATAGCGCCGCTGTCGGCCTCGGCGATAAGGAAATGCAATCCGCAGCGCCGATAGATGTTCTTATACGCTTCGACGACCTTTGGGAATATGTCGTTAAGCGATTCGATATCGGGGTGAAAGCTATACATGTCCTTCATGCCGAACTCGCGCACGCGCAGCAGCCCGCCCCGCGGACGGGGCTCGTCACGGAACTTGGTCTGTATCTGGTAAAGGATCAGCGGAAGGTCGCGGTAGCTCTGCACGTTCTGGCGCACCAGCGATGTGATAACCTCTTCGTGCGTGGGGCCCAGAGCCAGCGTACGATCGCGGCGGTCTTTGAGGGTGAAGAGGGTCTTGCCTAGAGCTATATCGCGTCCGCTCTCGGCCCATATCTCCAGCGGCTGCAGCGCCGGCATGAGCACTTCCTGAGCGCCGATGGCGTTGAGCTCCTCTCGGATTATTCCCTCGATCTTCTGTATCGAGCGCAGGCACAGCGGCATATAGCTGTACACGCCCGATGCCAGTTGCTGTATCATGCCTGCCTTGAGCAACAGCTGGTGGCTGGGGTTCTCCGCCTCCGCCGGCGTCTGCCGGAGCGTCTTGCCGAAAAGCTGCGATACCTTCATAAAACAGTCCTTCTATGTTTCCGCTGTTTTCTCTTTCTTCTTTGTGAACCAGGTCTGCGGCCGGGTATAAAAGCCGATTACACAGAGAATTGTGAACAAGCCGAATGGCAGTGCCACTATGGCCAATATTATTTTAACCACGCTGACCGGCAATCGCATTATGGTTTTCATGGCGAGTCTATTATAAATGCTGGATTATGATATTTCTATGGATGGGAATGACCATTGCGGTGCTGTAAAACCTTCTGCCAGAAGGCGTGCTCGGTTTCCAGCATACGCTTGATGTAGCCCTCGTCGCGGCCTACGGTGATATGAACCTCCGGGTAGCCTGGCAGGTAGCACCAGAAATCGATTTCATGCAACCCGGTAACGGCTAGTATGTGCTGAAGCTGCCCGAAGTAGTAGTCGGGGACCTCGCTGGTGGTTGAGGCCTTGCGGTATGCACTTTCGCCGCACTTGATCTCTATAACCGTGCTCCCGTCGAGTGCCAGACCGTCCACGCTGGCCCGCATCCATTCGTGTTTGGTGCTCTGCAGGCAGGCGGGAGGGACGCGGATGCCGAACCTGCGCTCGTAGCATCTCCGTGCCTGGGGCTCGAGGGCGTTGCCGCGCGCCATGGCGGGGTTGGGGCCGTAATCAATGCAGTTGCATTTCTCCTGAAACAGATAGTCGGCGCTCTTCCAGGGGTTCTCGCCCATAATAGCCGGGGCGTCAGATGCGCCGATGCCCTGACTGCGCCACTCCAGCCATGCCGGGGTATTCTGGCGCAGGTTGACGATTGTGTAAGGTGTCTCGATCATGTTGTTATAGTTTACCACATGAGTCAATTGATGGTGCAAGCCATAAGGTAACCCCCTAGATTCCCCCTTGAAAGGGGGAATCAACGACCGAACCCCCTGTTAGTCCCCCATACGTTGGGGGGCTTTTAAAAAAATAGGGGACACCCCTATAACCCCGGCAGGAGAATATCTCCTGCACCTCTTTTTAAGTTAACTCTCCTAGAAAGGGGAGGCTGGTGGGCGGTTATGGGCAGCACAAGTTATTACATCATTCTAGCGGAGTCCGGAATCCAGAGATCGAGGTCGCTGCGTCCCTACACATTAGAATTTGAAATGAACGAAGATGCGACCGGAGTTCTTATCGTCCTTTTCAAGACGGTGGTACAGTTTTTTTATCTCAGGCTGCATGAGGAATCGGATGACGTGCTTTTTCAATTGTCCGCTGCCCTTACCGGGGATAATCTCGACTATGGTGATTCGTTTTTCGATTGCCTCGGCGATGACGCGGTTCAGCTCCGAGTCGATTGCCAGATTCCTGTTATAGATATCATGCAAATCCAGTTTAATCTTAATCATAGATTGCTCTAGCAGGCTGGTCGATTCTCAATTTCTCTATCAAGCCGGCGACATCCCTTTTCGCGACCAGTTTGTCGGTGTTAATCACAGGTTCTGTCATAGCGGAAGTTGCCGTAGTGTGAGCAATCGATAGAATAACCTATAATCTATCGATCTCCGCCATCAGCGCGGAGAGGAATTCGTTTTCGTTTACGGTGCACACCTGTTTGCCGTTTCTAAAAATGACGCCTTTTCCCTTGCCGCAGGCGATGCCTACATCCGCGTTTTTAGCCTCTCCCGGCCCGTTAACCACGCAGCCCATTACGGCAACCTTTATAGGTTTCTCGATTCTAACCAGTTTTTTATCTACAGCGCTGGCCAGTTCTACAACGTCGACCTCGGCGCGGCCGCAGGTAGGGCAGCTGATGAGCGTGGGGCCGCGCCGGCTGAGGCCCAGCGATTTCAATATCTCATATCCGGCGCTGACCTCCTCCCGAGGGTCGCCGGTGAGCGATACACGTATCGTGTCGCCGATGCCCTCCCATAGCAGGATACCGATGCCGACTGCGCTGCGGATAGCGCCGCGGCGGGGGGTGCCGGACTCGGTTATGCCCAGGTGGATGGGGTAGGGTATACGCTTCGCGATAAGGCGGTTGGCCTCTATCGTTTCTGGCACATCGAAGGCTTTCAGTGAGACCTTGATTAAACCGAAATCGAGGCTCTCCAGCAGGTCGAGTTCATGCATCGTCGCCTCAACCATGCGCTCGACCGTCGTTTTGCGTGCATCCTTTGTTGGCGGCAGGCTGCCGGCGTTGACGCCGATGCGTATCGGTATCTTACGCTTCTTAGCGGCGAGTACCACTTTCTTGATATGCTGCGGGTCGCGGATGTTACCAGGGTTGAGTCGTAATCCGTCCACTCCTGCATCGATAGCTGCTAGGGCCAAACGGTGATCGAAATGAATGTCAGCTATTAGCGGGATGCAAATCGCTTTCTTTATATCTCCAAGAGCTTCGGCGGCCTCGCGGTCGGGGACGGCCACGCGCACGAGCTGGCAACCGCACCGTTCGAGCTGTTTTACCTGGCGCACTGTTGATTTAACGTCGCGCGTATCCGTCTTGGCCATGGACTGGACTACTATCGGCGCATCGCCGCCTATGGTGACATTACCAATATTAACTGACTTTGATATTCGACGCTGTTTCATTTTAAGAAGCTCTCATGGCGTATGATTCTTACGATGTCGTTATAGCTAATAACAACAAACAGCACCAATAATAGTATAAAGCCAACCAAGTGGATTTTACTTTCCGTCTTCGCCGATACGCGTTTGCCTTTGCGTATCGCTTCGATTATCACAAAGACCAGCCGGCCGCCATCCAGTGCCGGCAGCGGCAGCAGGTTCATTATGCCCAGTATTATACTGATAAGTGCAGCGAATTCGAACAGGTCCGCCGGTCCGCCAGCGGATACCTCGTTCGTGAGCTGGGCTATGCCGATGGGCCCGGCGACGGCTTTATCAGCTGGTACTTCTCCGGCAAAGAGCATGCCAAAGGAATCTTTGATCCCTATAAATATAGCGCCGTAATCGGAAAGTCCCCTAGGTATGGCTTCCCATGATGCATAGGCTTTGTTGATATATGTACCGCCTGGTGTAGCTTGGATACCCAGTGCGCCCTGTCCAGCCGGTATATCCTCCTTGATTCTGGGGACGATGGGCACCTCTAATATTTTGCCTGCCCGGGCGATGACAAGGATGATTTCCTGGCCGGCATTCTCGTTGGTAATCTTGTTCAGGTCTCTGGATGTGTCTACCTTGGTTCGATCGGCTGTTAAGATTACATCGTTTAATTGCAGACTAGCATTAGCGGCTGGAGAATTCTCGCTTACATTGTAAATCAGAATACCTTTATTATGAGCTTCGATACCCACTAGGCCTCCCGGTTGTGATGTCTCCGTGGCTAGAGGCGCTATGTTCACGTTGAGATAGGAACTATTTCGAGATATGAGGAGTTTAATCTCCTGGCCTGCCTTTGAGTCTATCGCTGTATAGAGGTCGTCGGAGGTATATACCTGTTTTCCATCTACACTAAGGACGATGTCGTTTATCTGCAGGCTGGCATTAGCGGCGGGCGAGCCTTCGTAAACATTGGTGATGCGTGGGGCGTGCTCCACGTAGCGATCGAGCGGGAGCATGTACGCCAGTGGCAGCAGCCAGAGAGGGAAGAGGATCATTGCGAGGGAGCCGGCACTGAGGACCAGGAGTCGTACTTTGGGTTTTTTGCCGGCCAAGCTATCCGGGATGGAGGGATCCTCCTCGCCAGCCATCTTACAGAAACCACCTAGCGGTATCCAGTTGATGGACCATTTGGTGCCGCCCCTATCGAAGCCCCAGATGCGAGGCGGCAGCCCAAGACCGAACTCTTCGACCTTTATCTTTGCCATCTTGGCAGTGATGAAGTGGCCGAGCTCATGGATCACTATAAGAAAGGTGAGGATTGCTATGAAAATTAGAATCGAGATAAATACGCTCATTACAGGGCTCTCTCCCGCGCCCAGGCATCGGCAGCGAGTATGTCATCAAGACTCGGCTTGGAGATGCCGCGATGTCCGTCTAGGGCCTTTGATACTATCCTCGGTATGTCTGTGAATCTTATTTGACCCTTGAGGAATCTGTCAACTGCCACCTCGTCGGCGGCTGAAAGCACTGAAGGATACGTTCCTCCCTTGCGGCTGGCCTCGAATGCCAGTTCAAGACATGGGAATTTATCAATATTCGGCTTCTCGAAGGTAAGCGCGTTTCCGTAGGGCTTGCTCCTGATATTAAGAAAATCGATACAAGGCAGAGCTTCGTTTGGCATGCGCTCCGGGTAGAAAATAGCGTATTGTATAGGGAAGCGCATATCCGGGATACTGAGCTGTGCCTTGACCGAGCCGTCGACGAATTCAACCATGGAGTGTATTATACTCTGCGGGTGAATAACCACATCGATGTCATCAATTGGCGCATGGAACAGCCAACTTAGCTCTATAGCCTCAAAGCCTTTGTTCATCAGTGTTGCAGAATCCACAGTCACTTTAGGTCCCATATTCCATGTGGGGTGTGCCAGCGCCTGTTGCGGGGTGACGTGCTTCATTACGTTGGTCGATATTTTACGGAACGGGCCCCCCGATGCGGTTAAAATGAGCCGCCGCACGGATTTACCCTCTCCCTGAAGGCATTGCCATATAGCGCTGGGCTCGCTGTCTATGGGCATGATGCGCACGCCGTGTTTCTTGGCCTCGGCGGTGACGATCGCTCCCGCTGCTACCAGCACTTCCTTTGTGGCTAGAGCTATTTGCTTCTTATATTTGATCGCCGCCAGCGTAGGCTTAAGCCCGGCCATGCCTGATATCGCGATTACAACAAGGTCGACATCCGGGTGCGCGGCTATCTCCTCCGCTGTCGCTATTTCACAATTTAATCGTTTTAACTGGTCCTGATCCTTCTTTGAATCGATCGCTATCAAATCAGGCTTGAACTCTTCGACCTGCTTCGATAAAAGATTCGCATTTGTACCGGCTGCCAATCCGACAATACGGAGACGATCGGGAAAGGCGCGCGCTATATCCAGAGTCTGCCTGCCGATGGAGCCTGTGGAGCCGAGGACGGCCAGTCGTTTTATACTAGTATCCATGTCACGTAGTAGTATACAACAACAACAGTGAACAGCATACTGTCCATGCGGTCGAGCATGCCACCGTGACCTGGCACACAGTTGCCCGAGTCCTTT
>Ga0172366_10001468_pt1 | contig 18235 bp, 18 predicted proteins | sample LakKivSesite69cm_FD_114533 | JGI IMG/M metagenome (GOLD analysis project Ga0172366, IMG submission 114533) | Sediment microbial communities from Lake Kivu, Rwanda - Sediment site 69cm | ecosystem: Environmental > Aquatic > Freshwater > Lake > Sediment | place: Rwanda: Western Province, Lake... | reverse complement strand
TTTACGTCTTTGTGAGACATTTCCTTTCCAGTATGGTCGATCAACATGCTACGCCATGAGGAAGCAGTGCTGGGTCCTGTTATCTCTATTGCTGTAGTGCCTACGTTGACACAGGTAAAGTTGATGGTCGCGAGTACTCCGCTTCCGCTAGCAGTTGACCCAGCATTCATGTAGCCAGCTGAAAGTGCGGTGATACTTCCTTCTGTGTTATCTATAGCATTCGCTAAGAAGATGGTGGTACGTAGACTTTTTAGGAACGGTCCTTCGTAGATGTTGTAGTATATCCCCCTTTTCTTCAAGCCACTGGTATCACCTGTAGATATCTTGATTATGTTGGGGTCCCATGTGAGGTTAATGACCCACATAAGGACGTCGGATACATCTTTGACTGTTATATTGACTAAAAAGGTAGCGCTCGGTTCTTTCACGTTATATACGCTAGTCACAGTGACCGTGGGTCCTGGGGAAGCGTAGGTTTCGGCCACATTCGCTAAGTTTATTGCGAAAATTAGTGTAAGAGCTATTGATAGGACTTTTTGGGCTCTCAATTTTCGTACACCTTGTCTGTAACTGACAAAGTTCATATATTTTAGCTTGTCGATTTCAAGTTTATAAAAAAAGGGGAGGTGTTTGGCGCATGGCAAAGGATGTCTTCGTTTCACTGTCTGATTATTCTACGAGTGACTGGAGCGATTTCCCGAAGTTGCTTGCTACCTTGTAGAGGTCTTTAATACCGATATAGCCGTCGCCGTCTAAGTCTGCTTTCGCATTCCATCTGTCGTCGCCTATATTGGTGCCGAAGGCTGCAGCTGGTGGATATAAGTCCTTGATGCCAACTGTGCCATCGTCGTTTAGGTCGCCTACTAACACTAGAACAGTGACTGTGCCGTCCACATCGATGTTGTTTTCGGTAGCTTCATCGAAAGCGAACCCTGAAACTACGCCGACCACGCCGCTCATCACGTAATCTCCACCCGCCAGTGTTTCATTCCACGTGAACTCTGCTGTGTAGCTTGATCCAGCTGTTAAAACAGCCATTTCCAGGCATTCTTCGATGATAACGGAGTAGCCTGTTGCGTCCGTTCTGTTGACGGCGATTATGACGTAGAGGGCGGCCGCAGCAGGATTGCTGTCGAGGCGGTGAACAGACACATCAATTGCAACGTCTGGGTACCTCAGTGCGAGTCCTGGTGTGACGGCGATTTTTACTCCATCCAAGTTTGTGATGCTACCAACGGCCGATACGTCGACTAGCGCTGGCGCTGTATATTCGGCGCTTAGTTCTTTCCACATGTGATAGACGTACGTGCCAGGATAGATTGCGTTGTAGTACCATCCTTGCACCCAGTCTCTCTCCCAGTGGCGGCCAACGGCCTGGCCCGGACCAAATCCGCAGCACTCGGCGACATAGATGGCTTGAAGCTCATAGTAGATGACTGTTCTCTCAGCTACATCAACTGTTTTCACTCCGTTTTCAATCATCTCATCTACGTAGGCATCGTCGATGACTTTGGTTGGATCACCGAAATGGACACCGCTCACGGTGTAGTCTATTTGCATGCGCCCAGAGGATCCATACTCCACATTCGAGTAACCGCTGAAGTCTCCCTCTGTGTGCATGAACGGCATGGCGAAGTTGTGGTCGTCTGCGAAGTCAGCCAACCAACCCAGAGTGAAGCCGGTTAACTTGTTGCCTACAAGCCATCCTAGGTATGTGGGCCAATCCACCCCCACAACATTGACGTGGAATTTGGCATTCAGCGGCTCGATTGTAGATGCCAGCAGTTCGCAGAGCAGTTTCCTTCCCACGTTGCCGGTGTTATAGCTCATTTGCAGGGTGAATCCCGTTGTCCATAATGTGCCGCCAAAAGCCGCCTTGAAGTAATTCTCAGCCGCTACCAAGTCGAAGGCGTATCCTGCTTGATCTGGATTATGGAATGGCAGTCCCGGCACGATGGGTGTGGGAGCACTATATGCCTCACCCATCTGTATTTCAGTCATAAAAGTTTCATAGTCAAAGGCAGAGGCGAAAGCTTTTCTCACATTGGCATCGCTGAAGAAGTTAACCGGAATCCTGTCTTCTGCCAGTGTGTTCGGGTTGTTGATGTCAAAGCCGGGGCCTAAGAGGGGACTCGTCTTATCGATTGCGTAGTTGAAGAAGAACCAGGGGCTCGCTGCGATAGGAGGTAGATTGTTGTCGCAACGTATACCAGGAGGATATTCTTCTGGCGTCTCTGGACGGTTTAGCCACATCTCTGGCAATTGTGATAATGGAACATAGCATAGGTCAGCGTCGCCGGCGAGGAACATCATTTTCCTCGTCGACCATTCTGATACGAACTTCTCTGTAAATCGTTCAACATAGCCATCACACTCCGGAGCTGGCCAACCACCATAGTAATCGTCGAACTTGACAATGGACCACTGCACTCCTTTATCCCAGTAGTCAAACTTGTATGCACCTGTTCCCATCATGACAACGCCGCCCGTGCCTGCAGGATAATCGTCCAGCGGTGACACCTCAGGGTCGTTGTAGTCTACCCAACCGTCATAGCCAGTGGTTGCAAAGCCTGGAAAGTCGCCGTGATCGATGCACCATTGCTGGCTCAATATGCTAGCCCACCCTTGGGCTAGGACGGCTAGCAGAGGCGCATACGGCATGGCGAGGTTGAACCAAACAGTGGTCGCGTCACTTTCTACGGCGTGATCTACCATCTTACCGATCATCTCATCCGTGTCGGCCAAGTCCCATACGTCATATTGTTCGAACAGTGGTTCCAAGATCATCCATGTTGGACCGCCAGATCTGCATTGCACCATCCATCTCTCAAACGAGTATTCCACGTCGGCTGGTGTCACTGTTCCATAGGTTGGATCGTGGAATAAGACGTCGTTTCGTATGGTGAACGTGTACCGTTCTACCCAATGCTGCCCCGTTTCCGGATCGGTTTCATCAATTGCTTCAACGGTCGGTAGGGAAGAAGCGATGCGGGGAACGAAATCACCTGTTTTTCCCCAGTCGCGCCGGTCTAGTGAACTTCTATCAACATCGAAGAAAATTAACGAGTCGTAAACGGTGTAGATTAGACTGCCGCTAGCTGTGTCATACGACCAAGCAGGATCAACCGTCTCGGGTTCGCCTATGGTTACAAAGATCATGTGATTGGGTCTAGGTATGCCTTGGCCCAATGTCACTGGAAAGGTCGCGAAGAGCAGTAGAACAGATAAGGCTATTCCCAGTAGAATTATTCTTTTCAATTCAGTTTTTCTCCTTTTTTCTCCTTATTTCGCTCGTTGTAAAAAGTTTCTCCCGAGGTTTATATGTCTTATGGAACATTCTTTCATAGGACTTGAAAGGCTTGAATCCTTTCCACGACGGTTATCTTCTTTCAATAGTCTATTGTTAGGGACCCACTTATGTAGTTAAGCTTATTAATTTCACGTCCTTAACTACTTTGGTGACCGAGGCGGGAGGAGTCCAGTAATGGGTATGCGAGCATACATAATTAGAAGGATTCTGTTGCTGATACCGACGATAATAGGTGTCACACTACTTATTTTCGCAGTGGTACAAGTGCTCTCGCCTGAGCAGCGAGCCGCACTGTACGTAACAAGTGAACAACAGGCAGACGATATAGAGGTGATTATCGAAAAATACCATCTGCGAGACCCTGTCTATATTCAATATTTCATTTGGATCACTCACGTTCTTCAAGGCAATCTGGGTTTTAACCAGAAATCTCCAAAAGGCCCAGTGCTGGCAAACATTCTCAATAGAGCTCCCGCCACTATTGAACTTACGATTATTGCCGCTCCAGTTATCATCCTTTTAGGAATATTCCTGGGGGTGTCCTCTGCGGTGCATCGAGACAGACTTGTCGATCATGTAACCAGGATCATCTCAATTATCGGCTGGTCTTTTCCATCCTTTTGGCTCGGCATACTACTACTGGCAGTTTTCTATGCTGGTTTGGGATGGGTAGGCCCAGGAAGATTGAGTGTTGACACTGACGTCTTCGTTCGTAGCGCCGACTTTACGAGATACACTGGATTGTACACGATTGATGGCTTACTCAATGGACAGCTGTGGGTAACTGTCGACGCGTTGAAACATTTGATACTGCCTGTTGTGAGCTTGACTGTGCAATCAATCGCGCTAATAGTAAGAGTAATGAGGTCAAGCATGCTGGAGGCCCTCACTAAAGGCTACATAGTCTCAGCGAGGGCGAAGGGGCTAGGCCAAAGAGAGGTGATTAACAAGCACGCAAGAAGAAATGCGCTTATTCCTGTGGTCACCCTCGCGGGAATGTTGAGTGCAGGCCTGTTAACAGGGGTCGTGATAACAGAAACTATTTTCTATATTCCTGGTTTAGGTTCATATGCAGCTCATATGGCTTTGCCCCCTCCGGACATTGCTGGAGTGCTCGGTTTCACGCTATTCACAGGAGTACTCTTCGTAATTGTGAATTTGATAGTGGATGTAGCATATGCATATATTGATCCACGAATAAGACTGGAATGAAAGATGAAAGCGAGAACTGAATCACCTACAATAAAGGAATTGAAATTCATACTCACCAGAATAAAGAAAAGTCCGCTTTCAATTATTGGTATTGTAGTAATTGCTTTTTTTGCAGCTGTCGCGTTGTTATGTCCGATACTTGCACCTGTTCCGGAAGGACAAGAGGATCCTTACGTGTTAACACATTTCGGATGGACCTCCGAGCCTCAACCTCCAAGTCCAGAGCATCTGTTCGGCACGGCACAATGGCAATACGACATTTTTTACGGGTGCATATGGGGAACGAGAACAGCATTCCGCATAGGTATTATAGTAGTCGCAGGAAACCTGATAATCGGCCTTATAGTGGGAACCCTTGCCGGCTACTACAGTGGAGTCATCGACGAATTGTTAATGCGCCTCACCGATATTATCTGGGCATTCCCTGGGTTACTCCTTGCCATGGCATTCGTTTCGGTCATGGGACCCAGTCTGGACAGCATCGTGCTGGCTTTGATACTTGTTGGTTGGCCATCCTATGCCAGGGTTATCAGAAGTGAAATATTAAGAGTGAAGCAGGAGGATTATGTTGAGGCTGCTAAAGCCATCGGCTGCTCCGATCTCAGGGTGATAACCAGGCACATTCTAATCAACAGCATTTATCCAATTATAATAATGGCGTCTCTGGACACAGGGGCCATTGTCTTGTCCGCCGCGGCATTAAGCTTCCTTGGCCTGGGTCCCCCGACAGGTTACGCAGATTGGGGACAAATGATAAGCCTCTCAAGAGGCTTCATATATAAGAATGCACAGGATCCACTAGGATACTGGTTCACATGGACGTATCCAGGGATATTCATATTCACCTTTGTCCTCGGATGGAACCTGCTTGGCGATGCGTTCAGAGATATATTGGATCCAACCCTAAGGAGGAGATAAAATGGAGAAAACCATTGAGAGCAGAGAACTCTTAGACGTCAAAGACTTGTATGTGAATTTCTACACATATGCAGGAGTCGTTGAAGCTATAGACGGTGTCAACCTACTCCTAAAACAAGGAGAGACTTTAGGACTTGTCGGCGAAACAGGTTGCGGAAAATCTGTAACAAGCCTTTCAATCATCGTCTTGGTTCCACCTCCGGGCGTAATCGAAAAGGGCGACATTTTGTTACAAATGGAAGATAGAACAATCAACTTATTGAAGCAAAAGGACAGGGCACTAATGAAGATCAGAGGAGAAGACATCTCCATGGTATTCCAAGACCCAAGAGGAGCTCTGAATCCCGTATATACCGTCACGCAGCAGGTTGGAGAAGCATTGTTGTTGCACAGAAAGGAGGAACTGTGCAGGAGAGTGCTTCAGGAGCTCGAAAGAGACATCTCAGAAGCAAACACGTTTAAGAGGTTCATATACAAATGTGAAAAGAAGATATATGAGAAGATGATGAACACCCGCGAGAGATCAGCATCATTGAGTGCCCTTTCGAAAATCCCCTTCGTCAATAGGTACCAAGGTAGGCTTAGAAACGAGATCAGGAAAGAAGTTGTAAGACTCCTGAAGACAATGAGGATAGCTGATCCTGAAAGGGTTCTGGACATGTACCCTCACGAGTTAAGCGGCGGCATGGCGCAACGCGTCGTAATAGCTATGGCCTTATCATGTGACCCGCGTCTGCTGCTTGCAGATGAACCAACAACAAACCTTGATGTCACAATTCAGGCACAGATACTTCTTCTGATTAAGGAGCTAAAGGAACAGATGGAATCTACAATTCTCTATGTAACTCATGATTTAGGAGTGGTCGCCGAAATATGCGACCGTGTTGCTGTCATGTACGGTGGAAACGTAGTTGAGATTACCGACACCTTTACAATATTCAAAAAACCATCTCACCCCTACACCCAAGACCTGCTAGAGGCTATTCCCCGTCCAGGAAAAGAATTCAAAAGTATAAGAGGAGAAGTGCCAGGTCTGATAAACCCGCCGAAAGGTTGCCGATATCACCCGAGATGCTCAAAAGCTATGCCAATATGTGCGCTGTCTAAACCACAAGTCACCCAAATCGAAAAAGGACATTTCGTTATGTGCCACTTGTATAAGACGTGATAGAAATGGAACCATTTATACATGTAGAAGGTCTAAGAAAGTATTATGCACTAAGTGGAGGAGTCCTCAGAAGAAAAATAGCTGACGTCAAAGCTGTGGATGGAATAACCCTCGACATCTTCAAAGGAGAATCCTTTGGTCTAGTGGGAGAATCTGGATGTGGCAAGACAACCTTTGGAAAGACAATCATTCGATTGCTTGAACCTACAGCTGGTCGCATATACCTTGACGCATCAAGGAAGGTACTGGATGAAATTCAAGAACTAGAAAACTCGAGTTCCCCTCGAGATCCCAAAAGGCTCAAAAAACTCAGAAAAGAATATGACATTGCGACGTTTAAGAGAAAAAGGCTGAAACTACTCAGAAGAAGACTGCAGATAGTCTATCAAGACCCCACAACATCTCTTGACCCAAGAATGCTGATTAAGGATACTGTTGGAGAGCCTTTGAAAGTGCAAGGGTTAACGAAGGGCGGAGATCTCAGAGAAATGGTGATGAAAATGTTGAAAAGAGTGGGGTTAACTGAGAGTCATCTTTATAGATATCCCCACGAGTTTAGCGGAGGCCAACGACAAAGGATAGCTGTGGCCAGAGCGCTCATAACTAATCCTGAATTTGTGATGCTCGATGAACCAACTTCAGCGGTAGATGTTTCTGTGCGCGGTCAACTACTTAACTTACTAAAGGATTTACAAACAGAATTTAACCTCACATATCTTTTTGTCAGCCATGATCTTAGCATTGTGGAGTGTATAAGTGATAGAATAGGGGTTATGTATCTCGGCAAAGTAGTGGAGCTTGCGCAAACCCCAGAAATTTTCAAAAATCCTATTCATCCATACACTAAAGCACTCTTTTCTTCAATTCCAGTGCCCGACCCTACAAAAAGGAAGAGGTCTGCACCCCTCACTGGAGAGGTCCCCAGTCCAATCAATCCTCCGGTTGGCTGCAGATTTCATCCCCGATGCTCTTTCGCAATGGACATCTGCAGCAAAGAAGAACCTCCTCTGATCGATCGAGGAAATGGCCATTTTGTGGCCTGTCACCTCATGGAAAAATGACTTACTCGCTCGCGAAAAACCGTTCACGATAGAGGCATTATCAATCTCAAAGACTTGTAGCTCTAGGGAATCCACTCAGATCTTGTTACATATTATACAAGCCAAAATTTAGAAAAACAAGGCTTATATATTAAAGATAACCTTATCTAACTTGGTTAACGACATGGACTTCATCATAGAAATGAAGTGTTCTGTCCATGGATTTGAAAGGTTTAGGATAAAAATAACAAGAAGATATAATATACCTTCCCACTGCATTGAGCCAAAATTTATAAGCAGACCGACACAGGGCGAAATCCGCCAAATTCTTGTTGGAAGAGACATTGAAAAAGGTGAAATCCGGGAATTCCTGGATGACTATTTCCGCAACAAAGGTATGTCACATCTTATTCTGAGGATCAGAGCCATCGGAAGATAAAAGATAGCAATAAATACTTCCTTCCGCATTATTCTTGAAGGAAATGGTAAGTAAAAGAAAAAGAAGAAAAAAAAGTGACAAGAAAATAGGAAAAGAAAAAAGCATAGTGATCCTGTCACTTGTCGCAATCATCCTTATAATCTCAGCTCTAACCATATACTTCATTCAGTTCCATAATCCTCAACGTGTGCAGAAAAAGCCAGCAGAAGAATATTTCAAAGTTCTAGACCCTACAGTTTTGATTGGTGAACCTCTCGGAGAGAATACGTGGAAGTTGAGTTACATATCGTTTCAGCTTCAAGCCATCGGTGGAGACGCAAACAACGTTATCATCAAAAGCTGGGCAATGTCAGATCCCCAGGAGCTTGAGGATATGACTGAAAACGAGTCCAAACCAGTCCTGCTACAAGCTCCGTATCCACACGGCTATGTGGTGAAAACGAACACTGAAGGAATGCTTCCTGTCATCATCGCAGTAACATCCGACGAGGCTGAAGGAGATATCACTATACTCTTTTCGCCATCTGGTTAAGCCACCGAAGTCAGACGATCCAAGTCTACATCAAATGTTCATCAATCCAGTTTCTAAGAAGGATAGCTGCCCCCTAAGATGCGAACCATCAGTCTTAAACCGAGAGCAAAAGAATTAAAGAGGGTGTTCGACCCCTGACTATTGAACGGGTACAGAGTATGACGGGAACGAAAGAATATCTCAGAATCCCAAAGCTCACTAGAAATATCGTTCTTGTTTTTCTACTCATACTCATCTTAGATGTTCTCGCAGCTGGTTTATGGACATCTGTTCTGCATGGCTGTTTTTTTTGCCTCCCACAAACACTTATAATATGCGACCTGTTGTTTTTGGAAGGAGCAATAATCTTTGCAATCGGCGCATTTCTAGAATCTGGGATTGCATGGCCCTTGAAAGTTTCGAGACATCCACGAGGGCGTTATTCTGCGGAAGAGAAAACGGACAATGAAAACAAAAAGTCTGGCAAGAAACAACTGAGAACAGGAATGTTTATGATAATTTTAGGAGCAATGTTAATAGGATCGTCTGTGACGATTGGTCAACTGCTTCTTTGACTTCTGACGAACGATAGCTCTAGTAATCAAGTTTCCCTCACCACTACAACGTTCAACAGGATTACCAGGAAGATGTAAGCAATAACATCGAACAACAGCACGTAGTCAGTTTTGATGGCTGCAAGAGGCATGAAATGATTCAATAAAAGGACAACTGCATGAAACGTTACAGGACCTATAAGATTCATTGTAGTTTTGAAGAAAAATCCAAGGAAAATGGCCATAAAGAAAAAAGACATTGCGGTATCAAATCCAGACATCAGACTAGAACTTCCTATCAACGGCAATGGTAACCTATGTAAACTGAACATAAAGGAGCTAAGAGAGAGAGCTAGAGGAAAACCATATGCCTTTGCAAGGTTTCCCTGAATGTAACCTCGAAAGATACTTTCACCAACAAAGGCCATAAGCAGAGTTACTACTATTTGAAATGAAACGCTAGAGGACGCAGTTGTGGGCGAAGCCCGAAAACCTATGAGGGCTCCTGCCAGAAATACTGTCACAATAGAATAAACAAACGCAAGGAGTAGTGCAGTAAATATGTGCTTCTCACAATCTTCAGGCCAATATAACCCATATTCCTGAATACCAAGACCTTCCTTCTTGATCAACACTAAAAACACGCTCAGATAGATTATGTTAACTACCAAATTCGCTACATCCGCAACCTTACCTGCAGCGAAAAAATACATGACTTGCGACAGCCCGAAGACAAGGAAGAACAAGAGGAAACACCGATTTACTCGCACGTGTACATTTGACAAAGGAACCACCTCAAATGATTAACTCTCATCAATCGGATTCTATCAGACTCGATGTCGCCCTTAAGGGTCTCTTCAGAAAGGTCCAAGCACCAAGATATAGATTTCCCTTTTTTCACTGGAATTTTAATGCGACCTGTCGCCAACAGATACAAGGACAGAATGATGATGACAAATGAATAGATACTCAAATAGGCGATCACAACTTGATGTTTTGGATCTAAAAGCAGTGCACAAGTAACGGTGAAGCATGTGGTATCCTGAAGATCAAAGACATCCCCATGATACCAGTAAAGCTCAATTTTGAAGTCATAGTCCTTCGGATCCTCCCATGTCGGGATAAGAACTCTATAGCTACGCCGTTGTATACGCCCCACAGTACACCGCCAAACTTTATAGGTTGAATCGTTATACTCGTTCCACCAAATCTCCTCATTTCGATAGATCTTGAAGAAAAACGACGCCTGACCTGAAGCATTATCTGAACAATTTACATTTTGCACTACTAAATCCACGGTGAAATTCCATACATTCCCATCCGCTTGATAAATTTCAGATTCCGGGTAGTAGACTTCTGCGATATATGCACTTTTCACTCCATGCGGGTTCATCAAGCGTGGTGAGCTTGCACCATTCAGGATGGTGACCACTAGGAAAATTAACGTAAAGACACTGAGACCCGTGCTATTCATGGCCTTCTTCACTACTCAATCATTATGGATTGACTCGAGGATCTATATATGCGTAGGCTATATCAACTATTAAACTGAAAAGCATAAATACGACACAAAAAAGGAGAGAGACGTCAACCAAGAGTGCAAAATCAAGCTTAGAGGCAGCATGGACGACTAGGGATCCTATACCGCTTATTGAAAAGATATATTCTGTCACAACTACACCAGTTAGCAGGTTGGCAAACAATATCCCTGAAACAGTTAAAACGGAAATCAGAGTTCTTTTTCGCATGCTCAATGACTTTCTTTTCGTCCAAGCCCTTCGCTTTGGCTGTGACAATGTAAGGTCTAACAAGTTCACCTATCATGCTTGAGCGTGTGATCCTCACAAGCAATGCTAAATTTTGCGTCACCAACGTTATAACTGGAAGCACGAGGTGTCTCAACGCATCCAAGGTTATGTCAACCCTTCCATTTAACAGGCCATCTATCGTCAGAAGACCAGTGTAACTGACCCACCCTGAGGTTGGAGAAGAAATAAAAGTCTGCAGCTCAATGCTTAGCCTTCCCAGCTGGAACCATCCCAGAACGAGGTAAAATATCACAAGCAGTAGCAGACCAAGCACAAAAGATGGTAACGAATACCCCATAGTTGTTATGGTCCTCGTTACATAATCGACAATGTCTCCATGAGGCGCTCTTCTGTGTGCCCGCTTTGCAGTAAAGACACCCAACTTATACCCTCCAAAAATGGTTATTGGCACAGCGAAAATGACGAGTTCAAGCGTAGCCGGAAAAAACCGCAGAATAACGTTTACCGCATTGTTGCTATACAAAAATGAATAGCCAAAGTTTCCTCTTAATACTTCACTCAGCCATGTTGTGTACTGAATAAAGAACGAATCATTCAGATGATATTTTTCAATAAGCTCAGGCAGGGGGTCTGGTGCCCACGGGTTTCGGTATCGATTCTCTGATAGGAACAGATTGGCTCTTTGTTCAGGTGGGAAAAACGTAGTCATGTAGAATATTATCACACTCAATCCAAGCAACGTCGGTACTGCGAACAGAAGCCTCTTTAAAATGTAATTTGCAAGCTTCATTATCACATTCTCCTTATCGTTGGATCCGCTATTTCTCTTAATGCATCGCCAAGTAGACTCCATCCTAGAATAAAAGCGAATATGAACATGCTAGGTATGGCCCACGTGTAACTAAATCTAAAAGGGTCTTGTGGCGCCGTTACAATCCAAGATCTCGAATAGCTTATCATTGTTGCCCAGTCTGCGTATCCTTTTTCGGAGCCAAACCCCAGAAAGCTGAGCGTCGCAGCGAGCAAAACAATTTTCCCAAAATTCAGAAAAGCCATAGTCACAACAGGATACATAGAGTTTGGCAGAATATGCCTGACCAAAACCCTAGTTCCAGAACAGCCGATGGCACTGGCTGCCTCAACATAATCCTCATGCTTAACCTTCACTATTTCCCCACGGATCAACCTCGCATAGGAGGGCCAACCAACCAAGGCAAGAGACAATACAAGTTTATCTAGCTGGGACAAAGTTACGGCAAAACTCATTGAACCAATATTTACCGGCCACACAGACGGCAAAGCTACAACTAACACGATGGCAAGCAGCAGTCCAGGAAAGGCAAAGAAGATGTCGGCAAACCGCATAAGCAATTCATCGACAAGTCCTCCATGATAGCCAGCCACACATCCGATGAAAAGGCCTAAGGCTGATGCAATGAAGATAACTAGAAAACCTATACGGAAAGCCGTTCTAGTTCCCCATACACATCCGTAGTAAATGTCGAATCCTTCCAGGGTGCCGAAAGGATGCTCTGAACTCGGAGGAGAAGGTGGTGGATAGATTTTGAACTCACCTATCGTAGGGCCGTCATATGGACATATGTAAGGGTCTACGCCGGGTGAAGGAGCTGCTATTAGAGGAGTTAGCAACGAAACTGCAACAAAGAATAGAACTATCATTGCCCCCACAAGAGAAAGGGGATCTCCTCTCACCCTCCGAACGACGATCTTTAACTCTATTAGGGTAGGTTGCAAGCGTATACCAATTTCATTTTTGAATTCCCCTAACCAAGACCTAGATCCCACGGTATAGTCTCCTCGAAATTATAGGTAATTTGAAACTTAAAGCCTTAACCTCATACGGAAACTGAAACGCCAAGCCTCACTAATCCCTCAATTTTCGATGCTTATTATAAGGTCAGCTAACTGGATAATGTTGACTTATTTGTCATGACTTTCTCAAAGCTAGAACAAAACAAGTGGATGTTCTGATAACTTACCGGTTGGTGACATAAGACAGAAGCGCAGAGGATATTATTCTCTACCTTTGATTTTGGCTTTTGCAAAAGTGATTTCTAATCGGCAACCCTCTTTGACTTTTTCGATACAACTATCCAATCCAAGCAATCTATATCCTTCAGGGTAGACAATTGAACAAATGTAATCACAGAAATAGTCAATGGGCAACTCCATGCGGTGTCGGTTGGTTATCAGTTTAAGGGACAACTCTTCACGACTCCGATGCCGAGTTATAAACCATCCGTAATCGAAGGAGGCAACATATACAAACAATAGCAAGGAAAACCTCAAACCCCCTCTTTTTTTCCTGTTTTCCGAAGCCTCACGGCTTAGAATTGCTTTAGCAGTTATGCTTAAATAATCAGTTATGCAGTTATTTTTAATTGCAAGGCAGAAAAAGAATAAAAAGGAGAAATAAAAGATGAATGAATCAAAATATGGGAAAATGGCGTTAGTGTTTTGTGGCTGTGCTTTTCGTGATCATTTGAGCGTTAATCTTGGGGTGATATTCACAGGGAAGGTTAAAGGCACGTAATAAGAAGGTGAAACAATGAAAGGATTAGGTAAAGGGTTAACAATATTTATTCTATGATTAATATTAATGTGTTCTTCATCATACGGAAAATCACTAACCGCATTCCTAACAGCAGATGCTAAAGAAATCAGTTTAACAACACAAATCATGTTCCTAACCGGAGTTGCATTACTCACATTTGGACCATGCTACATCTTAGCGAAAACAGTCACAAAAGCAGAAGAAGTGAAAAAAGTAGTGGAGCAAGTTCAGTATGTAGAGCCTAAAGCAGACATTGTTACCGAAAAACCTTCTAAAGTAGAATTTGCAAAATATATTCTCGAAGAGAAAGAATGGAAGAAAATGAAGCCATTTCACGTTAAAGTTAAAGGGATAACATTCAAAGTGAAAGGCAACAAAAAGGATTATAGATACTGGCAGGTCGCCTGCGAGCACACAGAATTCAGGGACCTATGTATAAACTGTGCAAATAATGTCCTAAAAGAATTCAAAAGAATTCAATTGGGATAATATAGAAATATTGAAATGAGGTTGAAAATGAAAAGAGGCGACAGAATAATGTCTCTCAAGCTGCCCATGAGGGACAGAAAGAGAGCAAAAAGGAGAAATGAAAAATTGAAGGCAACCGAAAATGAGGGAGAGAGCAAAAAGGGAAAGATCGGAAAGTGGCGTTTCGCATCATTGGTTCTGGTGATTTGTCTAGGCGTTTCGGTTGGCTTCAATGTCTACCAGCATTTCAGTGCGTTCAAGTTTTTTGATGTTTCTGAAAGCAGCAGAGCTTTCGTGTTTCTATGGCCTCCTAGTGACCAAGAAATTGTTGATGGAACCCTCCGAATAGAAGCAGTGTTCAGCTGGGAAACTGAAAACCTGAGCATCACGGTGAAGGTAAACGACGACGAATATTGCGCCGCAGGCGATTATATCGGTCTGGTCTTCGACAGCAACAAAAACGGCGACTTGTTCGATGACCGTTCTTCATACGCACTTTATGTGGGTGGCATTTATGCGGACCATGAGTTTTCAGTTTACCGAGGTTTAAAAGCCATTTTGACTGAGCTGGGTTTTTTATGCACCGGTGGTAATCCAGAACCAAGCCCATACCACACATGCACATTCAACAATGAGACTGGATACACGTTTGAAATATCTTTTCCAAAGGAAACCATTAACTTCCACTGGCCAATGCTTCTACACGTGTGTTTCTGGGATCTTAACTTGGAAACGCTTATGGGAGATTGGGTCTGGATCCAACTTAGGCTGCAATGACTATGCACTTAGGTTTTCAAGAAGTGGATATCGAAGGATATAAATACATCTGGGTTCAGAGCAGGTTGCGATAACCTATGAAGAAGATCTTGTCGTTTTTACTCGGAATGGCTGTGTTGCTTTCCGTTGTTTGCCTTCATCCAGCGACGTGTAGGGAGGGTGCGGACGGTCAGACTGAGGTGTGGGCTCTCATCATCAACGGTTCATATGAGACGGAACCGTTTTTTTGGGACGCCTACTACATGTATTACATGTTGCGTATTGGTTATGAAATAGACGACTTCTACATTCAATATTTGGACGCGGAGGGTCCTGGACACGAGGTCGGCATTGGTGAGATAGATGACGTAGCAACCAAAGAGAACGTGAGATCTAAAATTACTACATGGTTCTGGTTTCAGGTGGATGAAGACGACATACTGCTAATCTACTTCGCAACTCATGGAGGAGGTTTCAACGGAACATCATTTGATGCAGCAGGGAATCCTATGCTTGAAGAAGGAGCAAGAATTGACAAGAGCGGTGATGAAACACTTGAGCACCAATACCCTAATGGAACCTGGTTCGGGGTTGACGAATGCATTTACCTTAGTGCTGGAACTGACCACTATTATTACGATGATGAGCTCAAGCAAGACTTGGACGCAATAAACTATGGCACATTAATAGTTATGTTTCAAGCTTGCATCACTGAAAACGGAACATGCTTTAGCGGAGGGTTCATCGACGACTTAAGCGCCGATAATCGAATAATCATCACATCATCCAACGAGACAAGCTACTCTTACAAAGATTCAGACAGGGACGGATTCTCCGAGTTCTCAGAAGCTTTTATCGACGCGTTGTATGGATGGAACACGACAGTATGCCCTCCATGGGAGGATCCAGATCGAATTAAGGAGGAAAACGAGGTCGACGCCGATTTCGATAATAACGGGCATGTGTCTATTTGGGAGGCGTTTCAATACGCTCTAGCGAATGACGATGCGTATTTGCAGGGCTTAGAGACTCCTTGGCTTGATGATAACGGCAATAAGCTTCCAACGTACAAGGATGGAGAGGATCAACTTGACTCTAACGACGGAAACCTAGCCGCTAAAACATACCTGAAACGTTACGACTTGACGGTGCGAACATACGTGATCGGCGGCGGTGAGTTCAGCGGCGTGAAGATATGGGTGGACGGCGCTTTGGCGGGAACCTCGCCAAAAACCGTCAAGGTCTCTGCTGGAAGCCACACGGTGAAAGTGCAGTTCTTCTTAACCCTTGGTCAATGGCCCAGCTACGAATACACGTTCAAGTATTGGGAAGACGGCTACACAAATTACCAGAGAACTATAGACATCTTTGAGAATAAGCTCCTTAAAGCGTATTACAAAAGACAAAGCTCCAGCGGTGGTGATGATCAATGTCCAACCCTCTTCGTTTGGAACGGCTCAGGGTACGTGGACTACGGCGTCATAGAGATTCACGATCCATCTGGTGAAGACATGGTTAGAGAAGTGTCTGTTCTAACGGAAGACGTTGGTATAAGCAACTACAAGGCTAAGTTTAGGCTTAGGGAAGGATGGCCGGGCTTGGAATTTTCAGAGTCAGTTTATGACCAAGTGAAGCTTTACGCCGTAAATGATGAAGAAGAATGCCTTTGTCCGTTAATAAGTGCGAAGCACAGCAGACTTGGAAACGTTCTGCCACAACTACTATTTAGCGATGACTTTAGAGTGGAAACACACGTCTTGGAAACAATAGACCTAACATTCATAGTGCCCTACCAAAATGTTCAAGGCTTCACGTTTGTAATCGAAGGATGCAACATGCTTAAACCATAGTAAGGAAAACCTCTCAAATCCCCCTTTTTTCTATTGTTTTAAGATTTTAGCAGAAATGTTTAAACAGTTAAGCCAACGCTGACTGCGTTGGAGGCGTGTTCCCGCCTAGCCCCAATTGGGGGCAGAAAGAGAACAAAAAATGAAAGAAGGATAAAAATGAAAAGAGCAACGAAAATATGTCTGTTGCTATGCTTCACCGTATTGTCAACTCTAGCTGTCTCAACCGTCAACGCTGTTGAACCGCTTAGTATTGAACGGGATTATGAACTAGTGGACAGCAAATCTGTGCACCTTATAATACCATCCGAAGCAGCAGAAGCATGGATTACCATAGAGAGTTACAATGCTATGAATCCAGACTATGAACTTCCAGACATACTTTACATTGAAGGAAAAATCAGCAAAATTCCACCAGGCGTATCATATTTGTGGCATGAGGTGATACAAACAGGTTGGAAAGAAGAAAACAGCACAGAGTGGCTCAGTCGCCCAGACGATTCTAAAATTCACCGGGAAAATGATAAGTGTATCTGCGTTGAGACGTACATTGGTACTTATGGAGATTTCAAATACAGATTCAGTTTCTATCCGCTTACGGGGTATGACATACCAAACGGTTACTATGACGTTCAATTAGAACTCTGTTATTGGGGTCCTGGTGGCTCAGGCTCCGATATGGAACAGATTTCTATTTATGCAAAATAGTTACGTTTGGCTTAGAATACTCCCTTCCAAACTTCCCTTTTTATTGTAAGAAAAATCACAGCCAATATTTTTGTTTACTTATGAGAACTCGACAATTGTAGAAGTATCCCGACTCTTCGTTTGTTAAGGTAACTAACCGAACTTTAAATATTTGAAAGTTTTGAACATGAAATTGATGAAGTTAGGAGCTATGTAGCGTAACGTAAAGTAAGCAATTATCGCCCAAAAGATCACGTCGAATAGAAAAGCCACGATGTCAAAAGGACTAAAAAACACTTGGACCGCCGAATGCTATCCAGCCTAAAGGAAAGCCATAGGCTGAAGCATGGCCTATAGGATAAGTTGAACCCCAGTCAACCCAATAATAAGGTTCTTCAGAAACGTAAATCAAGGAGACAAGTGTAAGTATCAGTCCAATCAATATCGAATACGAAATTGAACGTGCCTCTTCTTCTGCTGCCATCCGTTCTACGTTCCCGCTTGATACCTTTCTGAAACGATTACAATTGAATAATAGATAGATGCTGAATTATAAACCATTTGCAATGTCTTTAATTGCGTATTTTCATAGCAACTGATCGATCGCGGGAATAATAAACCCAAAGAGACCGTCGAAGATTCCGCCACCAACGAGAAATGTTTTATGATTTATTTCGTGTTTAGAGTGCGCACGGAAGAAAGTCATTCTTTTTTCTATAAATTTTCTCTTGAATAATACATTTTCCCATTGTTTTACACAAAAGAAACTAGTGGAAAAATACAAGTATAATTATTGGTTCCTAATTCCTCGCGTGATTTAGGAGAAATTAGATGTAGACAAGCTTTTAAATAACATGATTAATTACCTTGAAACAGTAGATGGAAAATATGATCGGTATCTTTCAGTCTGACACTTCATTCTTGGTGTCATTCTTAATTCTTTTGATAATGAGCTGTTTATCCATAGTTTTTTCCCTGTCT
>Ga0172366_10001467_pt1 | contig 18251 bp, 10 predicted proteins | sample LakKivSesite69cm_FD_114533 | JGI IMG/M metagenome (GOLD analysis project Ga0172366, IMG submission 114533) | Sediment microbial communities from Lake Kivu, Rwanda - Sediment site 69cm | ecosystem: Environmental > Aquatic > Freshwater > Lake > Sediment | place: Rwanda: Western Province, Lake... | reverse complement strand
GTTGTTCTTTGTCCGGCGGGAGAGGACCTGCATCACCCGCCGGATTTCGTCGTCGCGGCCGATAACCGGGTCGAGCTTGCCATCCCGCGCAAGCTGGGTAACGTCGCGGCCGAACTTCTCAAGCGGCTGGTAGCGTTCCTCAGCGGCCTGGTCGATGACGCGCTGGGACCCGCGAATTCCCTTCAGCGCCGCAAGCACCTTGCCGGGGTCTACACCGAACGCCTTGAATACCCTCGCGCTGTCGCCGTCAGCAAGCCCGAGGATTGCGAGGAAGAGGTGTTCGCTCGAAACGTATTCGTCCTTGAATCGCTTGGCCTGATTCTCGGCATCGGCGAGCACCTGCCGGGCGCGCGCGGACGTGTAGAGCTGTCTGTCGCCGCCGGTGACTCGCGGCCGGTCGGAAAGTGTGGCCTGGACCTGCTGGTGAATCACGGCCGGGTCAGCGCCGACCTTCTTAAGTAGTTGGGGGACCAAGCCCTCGGCCTGCTCCAGCAGCGCCAAGAGGATGTGCTCGGCGTCAATCTCGTTGTGCTGGAAGCGGGTGGCAATGCCCTGGGCGGCGGCAATCGCCTCTTGCGCCTTCTCAGTGAACCTGTCTACATTCATATCGGAATATTAGACGGAACCCCGCGTGTTACGATTCGCTCACACGGCAATCATCGGCCAAACGGCCGCCCGCCGGCCTATGCTGGGCACGTCGACCAGACTGGGCACCGCCCGCGACGGCATCCGGCCCGTTCCTCGCGCTTGACGGCTGGTGCTCGCTCGCTACAATCAGGCGCTTCTTAAGGAGGCACCACGATGCATCTTGTTGGATATCGTTCCGTTGTCGGCAGCCGCGGACCGGCTGGCGCCGCACGATTCTTAGTAGTCATGGCTGCGCTCGGCGCGCTGACCATTGCCGGCGCGCAGTGGGTGGAGGCGACAATCGAGTTGCCGCTCTCCATTCCCATCTCGATGGTCACTAACGCTGCCGGCACCAGGCTCTACGTCACGGACGTGAATTCGGACTCAAGCTTCGTCAACGTCATCGACGCCACGACCAACACCTGGTTGAAGAAAATACCCTGCGGGACAAGCCCCAGTGGATTGTGCTTCAACACATTGGGCAACAAGCTCTACGTTGTTGTCCCGGATGGTAGGATTACGGTCATCGACGCCGCCGCAGATTCGGTCATCAAAGACATCAGCATCGGCCCGTACCCCGGAGGACTTGTCTATCACGAGGCCCGGAACCGACTGTACTGTCTGAGCGGCGGCGACAATACCATTGCCGTCATCGACGCCAGCGCTGACACCATCATCCGGCGAATCCAATTGAACTACTCCGGCGGCTATCCATATCTGAACGGAGCCGAAGACAAGCTGTACGTGCCAGATGCCTTTTCTTTCATCGAGGTGATTGACTGCTCGGCAGACACCATTACGGCCAGCATCACGCTTCCCGACGTCATGGGCCTCGGCTGCCTGAGTCCGCAGCGGAACCGGCTCTATTGTACCGTCGGCGACTCTCAACTCGTCGTTGTCGACTGCTCGGCCGACACCGTTCTTTCTGGGACTGTCTGCGTGGGGCTCTGGCCATCGGCCATCGGCTACAACGCGGGCACCGACAAGGTCTACTGCGGCGCCTACGCTGGGCAGAACGTGACGATAGTCGACTGCGCCACAGACTCAGCCCTTGCCACGATTCCTTTGCCTAGCATGCCATGGGGCATTTGTGCGGACCCGATAACGGGAAATGCCTACTGCACGAGCCGTCAGAGCGACCAGGTGTTCATACTGGACGGCACCGGCGATTCGGTCCTGGCGGTGGTCGATGTCGGCGAGGTGCCCGGCACAGCATACTGGAATCCGGTGCGCCACCGCGCTTACATCGCGAACGAGTGGGGCCGCTCGATCTCGGTCTTGCGCGACTCGCCCGCGGGAGTCGAGCAAACGCCGAACTCCGAGCGTCGAACGCCGAACGTCCAGCCGACCATTGTCCGCTGCGTGCTCAATCTGCAATCTGCAACCTGCAATCTGCAATCTGAAGTCGTCCTGCTCGATGCAACCGGCCGCAAGGTGCTCGACCTCGTGCCCGGCCTGAACGACGTCTCGCGTCTCGCGCCCGGGGTCTACTTCTTCGTCCATTCGACAATCGCCAATCGTCACTCGGCGGTCGCCAAGGTCATCGTGACCAGATAGGAGGTCGAATTGAAGCTGTCCTTCGTGCTGTTGGCCGTCGGCTGTTGGCTCTCGGCGGTATTGGCCCAGTGGGAGCCGGACCAGCGGCTCACAAACGACCCCGGCTCTTCCAAGACCGCGGAATGCAGCAACACTTGGACCGTCGCAGCAGCCGGCGACACCGTCCACGTCGTCTGGACCGACGACCGCGACGGCAACGACGAGATATACTACAAGTCCTCGACCGACGGCGGCGCGTCCTGGGGCGGGGACCAGCGGCTCACAAACGCCGACCACCGCTCGTGGTGTCCCTCGGCGGCGGTCGCCGGCGCCACGGTGCACGTAGTCTGGGAGGACAACCGCGATGTAGACTGGTACGATGTCTACTACAAGCGCTCGACCGACGGCGGCGCGTCGTGGAGCGACGACCTCAAGCTCTCTACCACCGGTCTCGCATTCGGGCCGTCGGTGGCTGTGGTTGGAGACACGGTCCATGTGGTCTGGGACGGACTGTTGAGCGACACAGTCGGCAGACCGCTCGAAATCTACTACGCCCGTTCGACCGATGCCGGCGCCACTTGGGACAGCGTCGCGCGACTCACGAGCGACTCGGCGGACTACGCCTGGCAGCCATCGGTTGCGGCAGCAGGGTCCGGCATCCACGTCGCCTGGTATGACGGGCGCAACGGGCCCGCCTTTCCCGCGGAAGTCTACTACAAGCGCTCGACCGACAACGGAGTGACCTGGGGGAGCGACGTGAGATTGACGAATACCGCCCCTAGCTCAGAGTGGGTCTCGATTGCCGCCGCGGACGGACGGGTCCATGTGGTCTGGACCGACGCGCGCGACGGCGCCTACGAGATCTACTACAAGCGTTCGACCGACAACGGCGCCACCTGGCCCTCGAGCCCGCAAGGCGACACGAGGCTGACGCCGCCCGATGGCCACACTTCGTACTTCCCCTCGATAGCCGCCGCCGGCGCGAACGTCCATGTGGTCTGGACCGATACGCGCGACGGCGGGACGGGCGAAGTCTACTACAAGTCCTCGACTGATGGCGGCGCAACTTGGAGTAGCGACACCGGGCTATCGTTCAAGGACAGCAAGCAGTCGCTGCATCCTTCGATTGCGGTTGCCGGCTCCGGCCTGCATGTTGCCTGGTACGACAACCGCGACGGCAACAACGAGACGTACTACAAGCGCAATCCGACCGGCGGCGTCGGAATCGGGGCAGGCCGCAAGCCACAAGCCACAAGCTCCGGGCAGTCGGCGACCATCGTCGGCTGCGTGCTCAATCTGCAATCTGCAACCTGCAATCTGCAATCTGAAGTCGTCCTGCTCAATGCAACCGGCCGCAAGGTGCTCGACCTGCACGAGGGCGCTAACGACGTCTCACGTCCCTCGCCCGGCGTCTATTTCGTCCAATCGTCACCCGCCAATCGTCATTTCTCGGTAGCCAAGGTTATCGTGCTGAGGTAGAATGGCGCCGTGAAACTCCTTCCTTTGACGCTGGCAGCCTGCTGTCTGTTCACCCTCGGTCCGGCGCAGCCGCGTGAGCTCCGGTTGCTCGGTCAGTCTCCCGGCGGCAGCGCGTTCAATCTCACCTACGACTCGATTTCCCGGCGCCTGTTCGTGGGCTGCGGCACGAGCATCTGGGTCCTGGACGTTTCCGACGTCACCCACCCGGTCAGGACCGCGATGCGTCCCTTTCGCGGCATGGTCAACGAGATGATACTCGACGGCGGCGTGCTGTTCGCCGCCACGACCCACGACGGGCTATGGGCGTTGGACGCGGCCTCACCGTCACTCGACGTGCTGGCCCATCTGCCGACGCCGGGCGACTCGGCAGCCTACGACCTCTGGCTGTACGGCGATACGCTCTACCTTGCCAACGGATTCCAGGCGCTGGTGCTTACCTACGAACCCGGGGCCGGGTTTGCCGAGCACGCCCGCTTCGGCACGCCGTCGGTGATGACCGTAGCACGCCGCGGGAATGCCCTCGCCACGGGCAGTTGGCGCGGCCTGAGCGGAACGGTTTCCGTGTACCAGGCGGGCAATCTTGCCAGCCCGGTTGCCACGTGGAGTTCCGGTACTGTTTATAACCTGCAGGACATCCAGTTCGCGGACCGCCGCGACGATATCCTGTATCTGTGCGGCGGTACAAACAACCTGGGTTTCAGCGGCCAGTTCTACGCGCTGCGGTTTGCAGCCGATACTCTGTACCCGGTCGGCCATTTCACCATCGGCGGCATCCCGGGTCTGGCCAACGCCCAGATCATCAACCTGGCTTCGTGCAACGATACGCTCTTCCTGGTGACCACTGCCGGCCTGCGCAACGCCGAGACCGACCTGCCGGTAATCGATGCGACGCCCCTGCCGAACGATACGATGCTCGTCATCGGCCACATCCGGCCCGGCCTCTGGTACTTTGACGCCGACATCATCAACCGGAACGCGAACCGCTATCTGGCGATTGCGTCCGAATGGTACGGCGTCTGGATAAACGACGTCACCAGTCTCCAGCCGCTCGACACGGTGGCGGTGTACCCGACCGGCGGCTGGAGCCACCGCAACTACATAAGGAACGACACGCTCTGGGGCTGCATGAACGGCTACGGCCTCGTCGCCTGGAACCGGGACAGCCTGCTTTTCCCGCCTCGGTTCCTGTCCGGGTTCGAGCTTCTGCGCATCTCCGGAGGATTCCCGCTCGACTTCACGTTTGTCGATGACTCGCTAGTGTGCATTGCCAGCGGCTTCGGTACCGGCAAGTACGACCTGTGGAACCTCGGGCCATGGCGCCGCGGCGGGGCGCCGGCCCAAGTTGCGAGTTTCGGCAGTTCGGTCATGGCTGCCGGCCAGTGTGTCGCGATGATGCAAACCAACCGCGGGCCACGACTTGCCGCGGGCACTTTCAACACGACCGGCGTTGCCGGAACAATCGAACTCTACGACCCCTATGAACGGCCCGCGCCGCAGGTGATTTCAAGTACTGCGACCGGCGGCGAACCGGAGGAACTGATTGCCCGGGCCGAGACTCTCTGGTCGGGCGCGGGCGACGACACTGCCCCGAGTATCGCCTGTTTCCGCGTGGTGGACGACACACTGCGCCCGGTGGCTTCGGCCCGTGCGCCGGGCGTTGTCACGCACGTGGCCAAGGACTGCTCATTTCTTGCCGCCGCCTGCGGGGACTCCGGCTTCGCCTGGTACGCCCAGTCCGGTGACACCATCACCGAGCTCGGCCGGGCGAAAATCGGGGCCAGCGTTGCCGACATCGAACTGCAGGACAGCCTGCTTTACGCGGCCACTCAGTTTGACGGACTGCGGGTGTACAACATCGCTCAGCCGGAATCGGCTCGGCTGGTCGCAACCGGGGCGGGCTCAGGCGGGTGGGAAGGCATGTTCGGCTCGACCTCGGTCGCTCTCGGTCCGGACGGAGGGGTGTACGTGTCTGATTTCAATGCGGGCACGTTCATCTATGAACCCGTGGTGACAGCGCTACAGGACCGCGCTACGCTCTACGTGTCACGCCCCACGCCAGACTGCACCATCGTCCGCAGGACTCTCCTCCTTCCGTCGTCGAGCGTCAGGCGTGGTACGTCAAACGTTCTGCTCGACGCAACTGGTCGGAAAGTGCTTGACCTGCACGAGGGCGCTAACGACGTCTCACGTCTCTCGCCCGGCGTGTACTTCGTCCGTCCGGCGTATGGCGTGATGTGCAATGCGTCGAACGTCTACAAAGTGGTAGTCACAAGATAAGGAGGATACATGAAGTCTGTGCACATACTGCTGGCCGTCGGCTGTCTGCTGTCGGCCGCGTCCGGCCAGTGGCTGGAGAAGAAGCTCTACGTAGCCGACAGCATCGCCGGGGTCAGCGGCCCGACCGTGCTGTGCTACGACGCCACCGGCGACCGGGTCTACGTCGGCGGGAACGGCGATGGCTGGCTGGTCGCTCTCGACGCTGCGACCAACAAGGCCATCGCGCGCATCCCGGCGCCGGGCAGTGATCTGCGGGCCATTGCCTGGAACCCCAACACCAACCGGCTCTATGTCGCCGGCAGGATGCGGGACAGCCTGGCGATAGTTGACTGCGCCACAAACCAGCTTCGAACCTTCCTTGGCACGCGGAGTTCGCCTACCGCCGTTGCCGTCAATACCAGCAACAACCGCATTTACATCGCGCACGCCAGCGAGTTCGACAGCGTGGTGACGGTCCTGGACGGCGTTGGGGATTCGGTGCTCGGATACGTCACCGTGGGGCGACGGATGTACGACGTGGAGTACGCAGCGGTCAGCAACAAGGTCTACGTCTCGGTGTGGCAACCGAACAGCGCCGTCGTCGCCTTTGATGGGAATACAAATGCCATTATCAAGCGCTTCCCGCTCGGCAGTTGGCCCAAGGACCACATGGTCTACGACGCCGGCCACAACTGCATCTACTTAGCCTGGAACCCGGACAGTTTCGGCGTCATCGACTGCGCGACTGATTCGATGATTGTGCGTGAACGCGTTCACAGCGGCATGGACGCCATCACGTACAACCCGACCGCCAACCGCGTCTATCTGACCTGTTCCGGGGCGGATTCGCTGGTCGTTATCGACCCGACAAATGGCGCGGTTACGGCCTGGATACCGACCGGCGACTGGCCGGATAAACTCGGGTGCAACCCGACGAACAACAAGGTGTACGTATCCAACTATGGAAGCCGCGATATCCGGGTCGTGGACTGCGCCACGAACCAGGTCGTGGCAACCATCCCGGACCAGGTCTACAACGAAGTCATCATCCACGCGGCCGGGCCCAACCGGGTATACGCGGCGAACAGCGACGGCAACGAGGTGACGATAATAGATGGCGCAACCAACCAGCTCGTTTCACAGGTCTGCTTGTCTCGTTTCGAGATTCATGACATCGCCTACAACTCAGTGAACCGCAAGGTCTACGTCACCGACGGCAGCCAGGCCAACCTGGCGGTTATCACCGCCGACTCCAACACGGTGCTCAAGGTGATTGCGGTAGGCATGCGGCCCGAGGCTCTCGCGTACAACCCGCTCCGCAACAGACTCTACTGCGCCGACAAGTATGACAATACCGTGACGGTCATCGACGGGACGTCCGACACTCGCCTCGCCACAATCGAGACGGAAGACGGACCGATGGGACTCGTCTATGTCCCGTCATCGGACCGCGTCTACGTCGCCTGCGAAGGCGACCACGTGCAGATAATCGACTGCCGCGCCGACACTATCATCGCCGACGAGAACGTCGGCGACGACCCCAAGTACTTTGCTCTCGACCGCCGCGACAATAAGGTCTACTGCCTGAATGCCGCGAGCGGCTATGTCCACGTGTTCGACGCGGCGGGCGATTCCTTCCTCTACAATATCCACGGGAACACTCAGCCCGCCGCCATCACCTGGGATTCTCTCAGCGACAAGGTCTATACCTGCGGCTGGCCGAGCTGGGTCCAGGCAGTCGACTGCACGACCGACGAGATTGTGGCCGAGCTGGCCGTGGGCAGCGACCCCTACGGACTGTGCTGCAATCCTGCTCACGGCAAGGTCTACGCGAGTTGCTTCGACGGCAATAGCGTGAGTATCATCGACTCCCATGCCGACACCGTGCGCGGTGTTGTCTACGGCGCGGGCCCGATGGGGCTCATGTATGAAGCCTTCCGGGACCGGGTATACTGCACCCAAGGCTACGATACCACTTGCCTGATAATCGACGGCGCGGGCGACACCATACGCGAGGTCGTGCCGGCCGGACCTGACCCGCGCTACCTTGTTCAGGGCCCGCGCCACAATCGCATCTACGTCGCAAGCTTCAGCGGTGGTGTCGTCGCGGTCCTGCGCGACTCTGGTGGAGGAGTCGAAGAAGCGCCAACCGCCGAGCGCGGAACTCCAAACGCCGGGCCGACCATCGTCCGCCGCGTGCTCAATCTGCAATCTGCAACCTGCAATCTGCAATCTGAAATGGTCCTGTTTGACGCAACCGGCCGCAAAGTGCTCGGACTTCGTCCCGGCCTGAATGACATCTCGCCCCTCGCGCCGGGTGTGTACTTCCTCCGGTTCAGGCCACAGCCGGCAGGCTGCGAGCCAGAGGCGACCCGCAAGATCGTCATTCCGGGATAGGACGCGAAGGTGAGAGCCCGCTTTCTGCTGATAACTGTCTGCTGCTGGCTGTCCTTCGCTTCCGCACAGTGGCTGGATACGACGTTCTATGTCGGACCGATGCCGGTTTACCTCTGCTACAGCGCACGCACCGGGCGCATCTATTGCGCCAACGTCAACGATAGCAGTGTAGCAGCAATCGACTGCGCGACACGGAGCGTGGTGGCCCGAATCGCTCTCGACAACGCCCCGGCCGGCCTCTGCTGCGACTCAGCCGGGAGCAAGCTATATGCCACACTGCCTTATGGGAACGATGTAGTCGTAATTGACTGCGCCACGAATACAGTCCTCCGTAGCGTGGCGCTCGGCGTTCTCCCGCGTGCGGCCTGGTACAACCCGCTCGCGAACCGAATGTACGTGGCAAATGGCGGTAGCGACAACGTCTCGGTGGTCGACGTCGCGAGCGACTCAGTAGTCGCCACTGTCCCGGTCGGTTCCGGACCGATTGCGGTCTGCCACAATCCGGTCACCAACCGCATCTACGTTGCCAACTACAACGATAGCAACGTCACGGCGATTGACGCGGGTACGAATGCTGTGGTCACCACGATAGCCGTGGGGCAGCGCCCTTGGCCCCTGTGCTGCAATCCCCAGAACAACTACTGTGGGAACACCGGGAGCCAGGACGTAAGCATCATTGACGGCGCGACCGATTCCGTGGTCGCCACGGTAGCAGGAGTTTCCCGCCCCCTTGCGCTGGGTTACAATCCGACCGACAATCGGGTCTACGCCGCCGGCTACGACAGCGCGCGTGTGACCGTGATCGACGGCGCGACTGATTCAAGTATCGCGGTTGTGTCGGTCGGAAGGAAACCTGAGGGCATCTGTCATAACCGCACGCGCGACCTCATCTACGTAGCCAACAGCTACGACGACAACGTCACGGTAATCAACGGTGCCTCCAATCAGGTTCTGGCGAATGTAGCCGTCGGCGATCAGCCAGGACCGCTCTGCTATGACCCAATCGGCGACCGTGTCTATTGCGCCAACGAAGGCGACAGCACCATCTCGGTTCTTAGAGGCAGCGCCGGGGTATCCGACGACGCCACACCCGCCATCTTCCGCCCGGCGTCCAGCGTCACACTCATCCGCGGTGTGTTGCACCTGGGAGTAGACAGCAGACAGCAGACGGCATACAGGGCCGAACTGCTGGACATCAGCGGGCGGAAGGTGATGAAGCTACAGGCGGGTGCGAATGATGTTTCCCGCCTCGCGCCCGGCATCTACTTCGTCCGTTGGGAGCCGTCGGCCGTGAGCCCTAGGCCGTCAGCCATCACGAAGGTAGTCTTGACCAAGTAAGGAGAACCAATGCGTATAGCCGGTCTTGCCCTGATTGCGTCCATCAGCTCTGCTTTCGCCCAGGAGGCACGGTGGTCGTACATGCACCCCGGCCCGGGCAATTCCTCGAACGGACACTTCTACGGTTGCGCGGTTGGCGATGGCCAGACAAGCTACTTTGCCGGCTCGGACAGCGTTGCCGGCCGCGACCTGCGGTTCCTTGTCATCGGGCTGAACAGCGACGGCACCGAGCGCTGGGTCAACGCCATCGAGTGGGGCGAAGCCACGGACGTTTGCATCGGTACCGACGGCAACGTCTACGCCTGCGGCCAGATACGGGATAGCGTCCTTCACCGCTACTTCGCGGTCGCGTCGTGGACCCAGGCCGGCGCCCAGCGCTGGGTCTACTACAACCGCGGCGATTCGACCGACGGCCTCGCAAACGCCCTCTGCCCGCGGCCCGACGGCGGAGTCTACGCCTGCGGCCGAGCGAGCTATGATTCCGCCTGGGTGCAGTTCACGACGGTCGCGCTCGATTCGGCGGGCAGCCGGCTCTGGCTGGACAGCGTCGGCGCGAACCCTCAGTATGAAGAAGCCTTTGCCATCACGACCGATGGAGCGGGCAATGTGTACGTAGGCGGCCGGACCATGTACCCGGAATCCACCAGCAACTATGCCACCGTGCGCAAGCTGACGGCGTCGGGCGCGGTTCGCTGGACGAAGAGGGCCGCGCAGGGCGGCTCGGTATTCAAGTGCATCACCGCCGGAGGGGACGGGAACATCTACGCCAGCGGACAGGTCGGCTGGGACATCCTCGCCCAGTCGTTCGACACGAGCGGTGCTGCGCGCTGGACGTACGACTTGAGCGGGCCGGGTAGCGGGGTGGTCTACGAAGGGATGAACGACATCGCCTGGGGTCCGGACAACAACCTGTACTGCGGCTGCGACTACGCCCGGAACGACGACCAATACGCAGCCTGTGTCTTCTCGCTCCGGCCGGACAGCGCTCTCCGCTGGATGTACGTTGACACATTCGAGACTCGCAACGGCAACAACTACGTCCACGCGCTCTGCTGCACGCCCGAGGGCCATGTCTACGCCGCGGGGGAACGCGGCTGGCCCATCTCGAGATTCTCGTTCTGGTGCCTCGACACGCTCGGCAACCTCGTCTGGAACTACCAGAAGATACCCTGGTATTCCGACAATGCCTATTGCGTCGCCGCCGACAGCGCCGGCAATACTTACATCGGCGGCAGCATGTGCGACGGCAGCGGTTCGCCTCGTGAGGCCTATGCGTTGAGTTTCCGGGCAGTCCCGGTGAACCACGGCACAACGGTCGGCGGGGCCGGCAACGACTATGGACAAGCTATCTGCCGCACGCTCGACTGCGGCTATGCAATCGCCGGCTACACCAACTCGTTCGGTGCCGGCGGCACCGACGTCTACCTTGTCCGGTTCAACAGCGCGGGCGACACGCTCTGGACGCGCACGTACGGGACGTCAAGCGAGGAGTACGGCTATGCAATAGCCGACTGCGACGACGGCGGATTCGCCATCGCCGGGTTTGCGCAGAACGGCGCGAGGCGCTGGGACCTGCTGCTGCTGCGGACCGATGCGCAAGGCAACCAAGTGTGGTACAAGACCTACGGACAAGACAGCGCGATATGGGCCGGGTACGGCTTGACGCGGATGCCGGATGGCGGGCTCCTGGCGGTCGGAAGTCGCGGGCCGTACGGCCAGAACTCAAAGTACGACATGCTCGCGTTGAAGTGCAACGACGCCGGCGACTCGCTCTGGTCGCGCGTCTTTGCGACCGACCAGATGGACCAGGCATGGTGCGTTTCGTCCTGCCCGGACCGCGGGTTCCTGCTCGGCGGCTGGATGGGCAACGTACCCGACCTCGCGCTGGTCCGCAGCGACAGCGCCGGGACTGAGCTGTGGCGCAAGACCTATGGGGGCTCCGGCCAGGACCAGGCCAACTGCGTGCAAGTGACCCAGGACGGCGGGTTCGTGGTCGCCGGCTACACCACGACCTCTTCCGCTGATGTCTGGCTGCTGAAGGTCGACGCCAACGGTGACACGGTCTGGACCCGCCAGTTCGGCGGGACCGGGCCGGAAGCGGCATGCGGAATAGTCGAGGTGCCGGGACACGGCTACGCTCTCGCCGGCAACACAAGAACATGGGGCGCAGGCGGAAACGACGTGCTGTTCATCGGCACCGACACCGCCGGGAACCAGCAATCGTTGCAGACTTATGGCGGCTCGGCGAACGACGGCGCTGCCGCAATCTGTCAGGCAACCGGCGGCGGCTACGCTCTGGCCGGCTCTACCAGTTCGTTCGGGGCCAGCGGCAGCGATCTATACCTGGTGCTGGTCGGAGGCCCCATCGGCATAGAAGAACCTCGCGCGCCGTCCAATCCTGCGGTCGCCATGAAGCCCGCGTGGTCCGGTGCAACCATCGTCCGCGGCGTGCTGTACCTGCCGGGGCTTGGGACACGATCCGGATTGTCTGACAATCCGGTCATGTCCCGCGCCGTGCTGCTCGACATCAGCGGCCGCAGCGTGATGACACTGAAGGCCGGCCCGAACGACGTTTCCCGCCTCGCGCCCGGCGTCTACTTTGCGCGTGGGCCGTCAGCCGTCGGCGGTCGGTCGTCAGCGGTTGCCAAGGTCATCGTAACAAGATAGGGAAGTCTGATGCGGCTCCGATTCGCGGCTAACGCTCTCTTGTTGGCGACGTCGACGGCGTTTGCCCTGCCTGACTCGCTCCATGCCCGCCTGGTCGGCGCCCTCGACTTCGCCGAGCCGATGTCGGCCACGGCCTGCGCGGCCGCCGGGAACTACTGCTATGTGGGCGGCGAGGTGGCCTCGGGACAGATCTACGTGTACGATGTGTCGGACACCGCGAACATCCACGTTGCGGGGCGCACGCGAACGGCCGCGGGCGACGCCATTTCGGCCATCGTCAAGTCCGGCAACTACCTGTATGCGTCTTCCTGGGGCTGCAAACTGGTTGTCGTCAACGTGGCCGACCCGGCTCACCCGTCGCAAGCCGGGCACCTCGACGTCAGCGACTCGATGGGGTTCGATGTGGCGGTGTCCGGTAGCTACGCCTACGTAGCCGAGGACTGGGGCCTGCGCGTCGTGAACGTATCGAGCCCGGGTAACCCGGCCACGGCCGCCCGTCTGCCGCTCGGTTGGTGCTCGTGCGTGGCCGTTTCCGGCTCGTATGCGTACGTCGTCGCCGACAATACTACACTGGTGGTCGTAGACATACAGAATCCGACCAGCCCGCAGCAACGCGGCAGCTTCTCGCTCGCCGGAATCGGCTGGGGCCTCGACGTCGCGCTCAAAGGTAGCTTTGCCTGCCTGGCCACCAGCGACGGACTTGAGGTCGTGGACGTCTCCGACCCGGACGACCCGCAGGAGGCCGGATTCCTCGCCCTTGACCTGACTTCGACCATCGAGGTCTCGGGGAACAACGCCTGGCTCGGCGGCTTCGACGTACTGTACATGGTGGACATCTCCAATCCCGCAGACCCCGAAACCGTCACGCAGACCGACGACTTCGGGTCCGGTCAGCAGGGCGACGCACTCTCGGTCGCAAACGGCCTCGTGTACAACTCCGCGACCGCCGAACTGCGCGTCCTCGCCTTGACCGGCGCCGGGCCCGTGATTGCCGGGCACGTCGGCTCCTGGCGCTCGTTCGGCCTCGGGTTCCAGGATTCCCTCGGATTCGTGGCTGCGGGCAGCGACGGGCTGAAGGTCGTGAACTGCGCCAACCCCCGTTCCCCTTCGGTCGTCGGCAGCCTCGCCTGCACTCACGCCATGGACGTCTTTGTCAGGGACAGCTTCGCCTACGTGGCCGACGAGAGTCTCTTCCGGGTCGTCAAGGTGAAGGACCCGGCTAGTCCCGCGCCGGTCGGCAGCCTGGCGATGGGTAATCAGGTCTACGGCGTCTACGTGGCGGGCGACTACGCCTACCTGGCCGCCCTCGATTCGGGCCTGCGCGTGGTCAACGTATCAAACCCGGCCAGCCCGGTGCTGGCCGGCCGCACCACCGCGGCCCACGACGCCGAGGACGTCTTCGTGCGCGATACCCTTGCGTTTGTTTCGGACATGGCGCAAGGCCTGCGCATTATCGACGTGGCCGACCCGGCCCATCCTTCGCAAATCGGGTTCTACGACGACTCGCTCGGCCTCACGTACTGCACCCACGTCCTGGGCAACCGCGCTTACTGCGCGGACGACGCGGCCGGTCTGCGGGTGATTGACGTCACCAATCCGGCAAATCCGGTCAAGGTCGGAGAACTGGACTTCGGCTTCGAATTGACCGGCGTCTGGGTGGTCGATTCGCTGGCGTACGTGACCGACTGGAACGACTTCTTTGTAGTCAACGTGGCCGACCCGGCCAACCTGCACCAGACCGGCAGTGTCAGCCTCGAGGGCGAGGACCTCGCCTTGTCCGGCGAGTACGCCTACGTGGTCGGCGCCGGGTTCACCGTTGTTGACGTGTCCAATGCGAATGGCGGGCTGCACCTGGCCGGCGCGTGCGAGTACCCTGCGGGCAACTCCGCCCGCGACGTTGAGGCGCAGGGAAGCTACGCCTATCTCACGTGCGACTCGGGCCTGCAGGTAATTGACGCCGGAAACCCAGAGCAGCCGCGTTCGGTCGCGCTCTGCCCGGGCGAAGGTTTCGACCGACTGGCGCTTACTGCCGGCTACGCTTTCGTGGCCCAGACCGAGTCGCTCATCATCGTCAACGTCACGAATCCCCTGAACCCGACCCGGACCGGACTCTACTACTCAACCGACGGTCAGCCGCACGGCGTTGCCGTGTCCGGGTCCCTTGCCTACCTCTGCTGCGGCCGGCCCGACGCCGCAAGCGGCCTGCGCGTCATCGACGTATCCGACCCCGCCCATCCACAACCCTGCGGATTCTGTAACCTCGGTCCGGCGATTTCCATGCGCTCGGTCGCGGTGCGCGACTCCTGGGCGTTCGTTACCGCCGACTCGACCGACCACGAAGGCATCTTCCTCATCAAGGTGGCGGACCCGATGTCGCCTGAGCCGCTCGGGTTCCGCTGGCTCGGCGGTAACCCAATTGGACTCGTGGTGCCGGACACGCTTTGCTACATCGCGGCCGGCGACACCTGCGGCTTGCTTACCTACAACGTCGCGAACCCGGCGAATCCGGTGCGGGTCAGCAAGTTCCACGAGCAGGGCTCTTACACCGAGGACGTCGGCTTCCGCGACGGCTATGCCTGCCTGGCCGACAACCAGCTCGGGCTGCGGCTGATTGACGTGAGTGCTCCGCAAAACCCCGGCCTCTATGGCTACTACAACCCCGGTGACGACTGGTATCACGACCTTTTCGTCACGCCGCGCTACGTATTCGTCTCGGGCGCGTCGCGCCTCTCGATAATCGAAACCGGCCTGTCCGGCACGCCGGAAGCCGGCGCGACCGGCCTGACCCGGCTGGCCGTTGCTCCGAACCCGGCCCGGCGCAGCGCCGCAATCGAATTCACCCTGGCCCGGCCCGCTACGGTCCGGCTCCGGCTCTATGACCTGACCGGCGCGCTGCGCCTCGACATCGGCTCCAACCCGCATCCGGCCGGCCGCGCCCTGCGGCGCCTCGACACCCGGCGCCTCCCCGCAGGCATCTACGTCCTCCGTTTGGACGTGGGCTCGAAGACCAGTATCCGCAAGCTGGTCATTGCCAGATAGGGAGAGTGTCCGAGCGGAGTGCCGAATTGACATTGGGATGACGGAGAATTCACGGTACGTGGCCGCGGAGTTCCGCCTGGGCGCGAACGACGTCAGCGCCTTAAGCCCCGGCGTGTAACTTCGTCCGCTCCGGGCCGTCGGCCGCCACGCGTCAGCCGTCGGCCGTCACCAAAGTCGTCCTCACGCGCTAGACTACAAGGTTCGCCGGCGGTTAGTTTCTCGGCCGGGCCAAGCTCGGCCCGGCCGACTGACCTCTGAACCTGTTCGCCCAAGCTCTGGACGATAGGACTTCCCGAGTCACTCGAAAAGTTACTAGACAAGTCATCCATCAAGTCATTACGAAAGTCACTCAGGTTTTAACTGGACAAGTTACATAAAGAATCACTCAACCAGTGACATTACGAATGGATCGGCATGTAACCTGACATCTGACACGATAAATCAGTCCTCATGTCACTCAACAAATGGCTGTGCAAGTCACATACAAAATCACTCTTCAGGAGACTCGGAGTATCAGTAGACGTGTCACTAAGGGTGTCGCTGGGGGAGTGACTCACCCAGTGACATTCTGATGATAGGATGCAGTTAGCTGTGATACATAGAACCAATAAGTTACGTTAACCTGAGTCAGTGCTTGACTCGGTGGTATTGGTGTTGTAAGCTACTACCGAGATGAAGTCAGAAGGAACGGAGGTTTAGAATGACTGACCCAAAGAAGAGAGCCGACCGCTGGAAGGCAAAGTATAACCTGAAGCGCGTGAACGAGACGCTGACCGACCTGCGTGAAGACATGGCCGCGCGCTGCGAAGCGGCTATGAATCAGGTCTATGCGATGGAGATGAAGGTCAAAGAGGTCATCAACGCCGCCGGCGTCTCGACCTCGCAGTACGTCCCGTACTTGAACTTTGGCCGGCAGCTCTACAAACCAAGCCGGCAGCAGCTAATCTCGGGCGAGAGCTTGGCGAAGGCGGCGCAGGTATTACTCGACAAATGGGCAGCCCGTGGCTGCGACCCCGAGGTCCTCGCCAAGGTCAGGAAGGACGTTTTCGATATCGAGGAGCCGTCCTGACCGTAGGTTCACGTCCGCCACTGCCAACCGCGACCTGGTAACTGGTCACTCGCGCCTCTGGCGCGGGACGTCTTCGACGTCGAAGCACCGAAGTAGCCGTCCCGCCGGGTCCGTTCGCCGGGACCGCCGGCCGTGAGCTACCAGCCGTAGGTCGCTAGCCCGCAGCCCTGCGTCGGCTTGACTGTGCGCAGCACGCGCCTATTGTGTTAGCGCGATGGGCGCGAGTGCACCTGACTCGGTCAAACGTCTGGTTGACCGCCTCGACCGCGACCGCAAGGTCTTCCAGTCGACCGACTACAAGGAAGAACAACTCCGCCCCGGGTTTGACCCCGGCCGGATTCGGCCTATCCTCAAAGCCGATGGCGGCTGTATATTCCGAAGGGCCTTGACGAGAGTAAAATTCTTCCCCGGGATTTCCCTTTGACTTTCGACAGCCTGGTGATATCCTGACGCATGGCCGAGGACGCACAGCCGCAACGCGACGGCGATAAGGGATCCCGAAATCTGATTCCTGTAGAACGGATAGACAACGCGATTCTGGAGATTCGCGGCGAGCGGGTGATGATCGACTACGACCTCGCGGCAATCTACGGCGTCTCCACCAAGGCTCTGAACCAGGCGGTGAGGCGCAACCGCGACCGATTCCCCGAGGGTTTTGCATTCCAGCTTACCGAGGCCGAGAGAGACGAACTGGTCACAAACTGTGACCGGTTGGCAACGCTGAAGCACTCGTCAAGCCTGCCGTATGCCTTCACCGAGCACGGCGCGGTGATGCTCGCCAGCGTCCTCCGGTCGAAGCGGGCTGTCGAAGTCAGCGTCTTCGTGGTGAAGGCGTTCATCCGGATGCGGCGAATACTGGCGGACCGGCGTCAGCTCGCCATCAGGCTGTCGGAAATCGAGCGCAAGCTCGCTGCGCACGACAAGGACTTCCAGGTCGTTTTCGACGCCCTGCGCAAGCTCATGCAGCCGCCGCAGCCCGAGCCCAAGAAACGCCGCATCGGCTTCGGCCCGGACGACAACCGAACCGGCTCCAGTTCCGACTTCATCGCCCGTGACCGACCCGCGCGTCGCCGCAAACCGTGAGCAGGGACGCAGGGGCATGACCCGAATGTCCGACATCAGGGAACGTGTCCCAAACCGCCGCGACCGCAAGGTCTTCCTGTGCCCTGACTACAAGGAAGAACAACTCCGCTGCCTGACGACCCGACATTCGGCATTCGATGTTCGGACTTCCCCTGAGTCCCTCGGCTTGGACGTCTCCAACAAGGCCGGCCTGACCGCCGCGCCACTATCGTTGACGCAATGCTCGGTTTCTTGACATGGAACCAGCCAGGACTAGACCGAGCAGGAAAATGGAACCAGGACTCCTCAAACTCTTGACGGAGGCCCGAAATACGGGAAGCGTCCCTCTTTTCTCCCTCTTTTCTCCAGTCAAGAATATCCAAATCAGTAGGAAAGCAGATATATGGGATCATCGGATGCGACGTGCTCTGCGATCACGTGATAACGATAGACTACAAGAAAAGGGAAGTTGTTTTCCGTGGTGGGTGAGGTAGTGGGAAGATGCGGTGAAGATGCAGGACACTTCCCTATTTTCTCAGCGACGTCAAGATGCGGCATGACAAGATGGTCGAACTGGTCGAACGGATGCTCGACCCTTCGGCAGGCTCAGAGCTTGCCCTGAGGAACCCGAAGGGGCAGGCTCTGCACAAGCAGTTGCCCAAGGCCAAGACCCCGAGCATGTCCCTCGGTTAGTTGAAATTCCTAGCGGCTCCCGCATCACTTTAGGCAACTTTCCCCGTTCCGTCAATCCCGGTTTGTGACCCATGTCGCTCCAGCGCCG
>Ga0172366_10001461_pt1 | contig 18293 bp, 21 predicted proteins | sample LakKivSesite69cm_FD_114533 | JGI IMG/M metagenome (GOLD analysis project Ga0172366, IMG submission 114533) | Sediment microbial communities from Lake Kivu, Rwanda - Sediment site 69cm | ecosystem: Environmental > Aquatic > Freshwater > Lake > Sediment | place: Rwanda: Western Province, Lake... | reverse complement strand
GTTTGATCTCTTTAAAAGATTTAACCTATATTACGATTTATGACTTATTACAATAGAATGAAGATTCATCATAGAGACTTATTTCTGCAGCAAAGCATTCTATTGCTCTCGGAGTGGGTAGACCCCCCCTTATATATAGGTTCAACTTGAGTTTCTGCAGAAGCGAGGATTCTGTCTTGTCTAAGAAGGAACTTTTGGACGCTGTCGCCAAAGAAGTTGTGGTTTGTGTTAAATGTCCGCTTTGGAAGAATCGAAAAAAAGCAGTTCCAGGCGAAGGCGATTCGGAAAGCCTAGTCATGTTCATCGGTGAAGCCCCCGGTCAATCAGAAGATATTGAAGGAAAGCCTTTCGTTGGCGCTGCTGGAAAATTCCTTGAAACGTTGCTTTCTGAAATCGGCTTATCAAGAGACGAAGTATTCATCGGTAACATTGTCAAGTGCAGACCACCGAGAAACCGCGAACCTATGCCCAACGAAATTCAAACATGCACACCCTACCTAGACAGACAAATAAAAATCATAAAACCAAAAGTCATCATCACCCTCGGAAATCATTCAACAGCATACATCTTCTCAAAAGCTAATCTGCCTTTCAACAGCATTACAAAAATCCATGGAAAATTCTATGAAGCAACCATCTTGGACATGCAAATAACAATCTTTCCAACGTTTCACCCAGCCGCAGCCCTCTACACGGCCAAATACAAAGAAATGCTGCAGCGTGACTTCCAACTGCTAAAAGACAAACTCGCAGAACATGCAATTAACCCATAATAGTTTCTACGAGCCTTAATGTCAAATATCTGAAAATCTCCATCGCGAACGCCATGTCCTAACCTTTACCGTTTGGCATCAGCTTTTTGTCGCAACCAGCAGAAAATCCGTTGGCAAAAATAGAGTCTTTTTTCTCCGAGTCTCTTCGATGTAGTACTCTTCTACACAATCGATTCGAAATTCAGCACGGATTGCTGCATTGATGATATCGCTGAGCTTCCACAGAAACTCGACTGCAGGAGGCACATCTTTCTCTGGTCGAACAATCTTTGGACCTTGGTCAAAATAGCTCCTCTTAAAAGTCATCCTTCCTTCTTTCTCTTCTGCAATCACGAAAAGCGGATGAAAGTCAGAGACAATCAACTTGCCTCCATTTTCCAACACCTTGTAAACATTACTCATCCACGCATGAGGCTTCCTATCCACCCGAGAATGCCACATTCAGCGACTGCAATGTCGAAGTAGTCGATTGGAACCTCTTCAGGGAGCCTTTGGGTGTCAGCCTCAAGCAAATTCACATTAACGCCACAGTAAGCGCTAGATTCTTCTGCAAGTCGAATCTGTTCATTTGATAAATCAACACCTGTCACATTTGCTCCTCTTTTCGCACAAGCAAGCATCACTAAGCCATCGCCAAATTGAGGAACGAACACTTTCTTTCCCTGAGGACTTCTCAAGTAAGGGGCAAGTTTCGGCTCCACTTCCTCAATGAAAGGACTGTCATTCCGAATTTGTTCAAGCAATTCTTTCTTCTGAGGCTAATCGCGTCTAGCCCAAACATTCCAATGTTTTTTGTTAACCTCTAAATAGTCTTCAAAATCTTCAGGCGCCACTTTCTTTCGCTCTTTAGGCGCTTATTTTCGGAGGTGGACGTACTGGTCTGCCGAGTTTTCTGTGAAGAGCAATGCGGTAGAGTTTTCTTAAAGATTTTACAAGTTGCTCGACACTGGGTAGACTGGAATATATGAGCGGAATGTGGTCATATTCCGCTAGCTCTATCGAGTTTTTATCTGGCTTGGTGCGGTGAAAAACCACCACGCGCGGTTTTAGATTGTTTATGCGTACAATCATCATGGGTGAATTTTCCATCCGTATATTCGTGAAAATCAATGCTCGTTCTGTTGTTGCGCCAAAAAGCTGCGAATATTCTAATCCAGAAAGTGTTTCAACTGCTTTTTTGCCATCTATAACAGTGTAGCCATTAATCTCCTTGACATAGCTATCAGAGCATGCCACGATTTCTCCTTTAATGGCTTTGCACAAGTATTCCACGCGAACTGGTATCGGAAACTCTCGAAGATCGACTACAGCCATGCTTGGTGAGCTTGTCAATTTGGCAAACTCGCGAATGAAGCGGCTCCCTCGTTCTTCATCAATTTTTAGCAGAGCCCAGACAAATCTTCGCACAAACCTTGTGCCAGGACTTTGTCTTCTTCCACTCTCATAGTCGCTGATGACGGAGGATGAAACAATCATCTTGTTTGAAAGGCTCATCTGTGAAACAGCGAAGAGTTCACGCCATTTCCGCATGGTTGCTCCTGGCTTGTTTGAGAGAATTATCTCGCCAGCGATTCTTCTTGCGAGAACTTCGCGAACGCTTGGAGACACAGACATGTAAACGCTACCCTTCCAATCCGCCGAGTTTCCCTTAAAACATAATGCACTATAAAAACTATACTAAACAGTATGATGCCTTCGCTTTCCTAACTAATGAAAACTGAGAAATTCTAGCATAATCATTGTTGATTCTACAACTACTGTAATCAGCGTTTTTCCTTACGTTTTCAAGACGCTGAAATGGTAAAAGTTTTTAGTTCGACACCTAAATAGAGAGTGGTGTCTAAAGTGTCTTTCCGCGTTAAAATAGAACAGGTTGCCAAAAATAAAGAATCCAAAATTGTTTTAGCGTTAGACTTTCCTTTTGAAAAATCAGAAAATCGAGAGAACCTTTTCTCTAAGGCAGAACATGTTTTGGATGTCGTGCATCCGCATATTTGCGCTGTGAAGTTTAATCATCATCTGGTTCTTCCTCTTGGCGCATTTGATGGTGTTCAAAAACTCGTTAAAAAAGCCCACAGTTTGGGGCTTATGGCAATAATGGACTGCAAAGTGAACGACATCGGCTCGACAAACCAAGTTATCGCTGAATATTATTACGCTGCTGGCTTCGACGCTCTCATAGCTAATCCGTTCATAGGATGGGAAGAAGGTTTAGAACCAATTTTTGAAGTTGCGCACAGATTACAGCGGGGGGTGATTCTCCTCGTTTACATGAGCCATAAAGGGGCAAGCGAAGGCTATGGACAAACAATCTATGAGGCTGAATCTGGGCAAGAGACGCTGCAGTATGTTTCCTTTGCGAAAAAAGCCTTAAAACTGGAAGCTGACGGAGTTGTTGTCGGTGCCACCTATCCAGAAAAAATAAGGGAAGTTCACGAAATTCTTGGCGAAAAAACTCCAATATACTCGCCTGGAATAGGCGCTCAAGGTGGAGAAATAAAAGCTGCTCTGAAGGCTGGAGCGCATTATCTTATTGTGGGAAGGGCGATAACGCTTGCAGAAAACCCAGAAGGATCTGCGAGGGAAATTAGAAATTTTGCCAAGTTAGGATAAGGTTTGAATCGAAAAATAGGAATAAGGAAGATTTTTATCTTTCACGTCTTTCCCAAAGCTCTTTTTTCAGCATGTCTCTAACTGACGATCTTATGGCTGCGCTTCTGCTCGGATACATGTTCGCCCTGACAAGTTCATCTAATCCTTCTAAATAAGCCTCAGGTAACAAAACTGTCACAAGTTTCATGCTGCTTTCCCTCAAACATGTTATGCATATAACATGCTGCAAATATAAAACTTAACCAAACTCTCGAATTTCTAAAGACTATCTTTAATGGTTCGCATTTCTTTCAGGGCATCCTTAAACGATTTGTATGCGTCCTCAACGTAGATGCTGCGACGGCGAATTCCCATTTGAACTGTTCCTACAGCAACCATAACTGTGCCTATTATGTCGGTTATTGTTGGGTCTGGAAAGGCGATCAGTGCTAAACCAAGTTTTATCAGAATTGAATTGTTTCCTTTCCGCCACAACTGCTTTGTTGCTCTCACTTCTTTTGTAGCCTCTGTCATGGTCTGTGCTAAGTCCATGTAGCTTCCTTTTAGTTCCTTTAAGGCGTCAGCCAAAGTTTCTATGTCTTCATTTTTCATTTGAGCCACACTTGATCTTCTTTAGTATAGGAATAACGGACAGAAAAACTTTAGTTCCTAAAATGTTCCCAGTTGATGCTCCTTTTTCTGCAATACCGCTCAGTTTTTTAAAAGATAATCTGCAAATTTGAAGTTCTGGCTTTGGTGATTTTAGTGTTTAGTGGAAATGTTGCAGGTCATAAGAGATGAATTTTTGCCTAAAATTTTTATCTGTTAACCTATATAGCTTATCAGCAATGTCAAGTCTGGCAAATATATTAATTGCAAAACAGCAAATCAATTGAGTTTAGAAGGAGTAGTGACGAGTTGGAAGTGTTTGACCCGAAAAATTTCGTTGAAACCGAAGTTGAAAAAATAAGAAAAAGCATCGGCAATGAAAAGGCGCTTGTTGCTGTTTCCGGCGGTGTTGACAGCACAACATGCGCCGTGCTAACGCATAGGGCGATAGGCGAAAATCTTGTTTGCGTAATATTGGACGATGCTTTCATGCGTGAGGGTGAACCTGAATACGTAGCTGGAATTCTCTCCAAGCCGCCTTTCAATGTTCCCATGAAAATAGTCAATGTTCGTGAACGCTTCTTGCAAGCCATGAAGGGTTTGAGAAACGCTGAAGAAAAACGTAAAGTGTTTCGTGAAACTTTTTATCGTGTTTTAAGCGAAACGGCTGGAAAAGAAGGTTGCAAAATCCTTGTGCAGGGCACAATTCGAGCGGATATTTTGGAAACTGTAGGTGGTGTGAAAACACAGCATAATGTTCTGGCGCAGATGGGCATAAATCCTCTGGAACGCTATGGTTTCAAAGTTGTTGAACCGCTTGTGACATTATTCAAGGAACAAGTTAGAATGGTAGCGAGATATCTTGAATTGCCAAGCGAATTTTCTGAACGGCAACCGTTTCCAGGACCAGGTTTGTCTGTTCGTGTGGTTGGAGAAATTCGCGCAGATAAGCTGGAAACAGTGAAGAAGGCAACTGCAATCGTGGAACGCGAGTTTGCTCAACATAAACCCAGCCAATATTTCGCTACAATTATTGACAATGAAGAAGCTGAGCGGCAATCTGGAATATCCGCTATTCAAGAAACTGTGGCACGACTTTTTAATGTTCCATCAAGGAACGTTCATGTAAAAATATTCATGGACAAAGCAACAGGCGTAGAAGCTGGAAAAAGACGCTACGGCGAAATAGTAGGCTTAAAAGTTCAAACCTTGAACGGCAAGGTTCATCAAACAGCAATTCAGAACGTTGTTTCGCTTCAAGCAAAAATAATTACTGAAAGACCAACATTCTCAAGGGTTTTCTATGCTCTTAAGGATTTGGTGAAGAAAAAACCTTATGTTATAGGGGTGCGGTCTGTGCAGACGAAAGATTTTTTGACGGCGAAAGTTTCGGAAATACCTTGGGCAACGCTGAGTAAGGTTGCTGAAGAGATAATCAAAGAATGTCCTAATGTGTCGACAGTCTATTATGACGTTACTCCTAAGCCTCCAGCTACCATCGAAATGGAATAGCTTAGTAAGGAAAATACATGATTGTCATTAGAAAAGCTTGCTCAAAGGATTTTCAAGCATTAATCAAAATTATGAAGGAATCCACGACAGATAAAGAAGTTATCGGTTTTGTCCCACCTGAAGGTATATCCCCAACTTTCTTGAAGGAGCTTGCTGAGGAACTTGATCATTCAGATCCTAACGTCCTTATGGCAGAAAAGGACGGAGTTCCAGTAGGATTTGCATATTACTCTTTCCAGAAAAATTTTGTAGAAATACAAGAAACGGATGTAATAAGAGAATATCAAGGCCAAGGAATAGGCAAAGCTCTCGTTCAGCATATAGAACAAGTCACGAAAGAAAAAAGGATGCATTGTTTAGTAACTGGGGCTTCTATAAACAAAAATGGGGAACCATGGAAAGCTTATGGGTTTTGGCTTCAAATGGGTTTCATAGATACGGGGGAAAGGATTCAAGGGGAGTATGATCTCAAATATGTTAAACTTGTTAAGCAAATTCCGAAAGCGTAAATAGCAAAAGTGTCCTATTTCTTTGGAGATATCTATGTTCCGCGTCAGGGTGCATAAGATTGAGTCTATTCGGGATTTGGATGGTAACCTTGGAAAGCGTATAGAGTTGATTGAGGATCGGCAGATTCCACGTTTTGTGGTTAGACCGCAGACAGAGGAAGCGAAGGTTGTGCAAGACGTAATGCAAGCGTTGCAGCAACAGTTGCCAATGTTTCCAGGAAGGGCAGAAGTGGCTGTTCCAAAAATAATCTTGTTCTTAACGGAACAGGAATATGAATGCTTAGGCATAGAGTTTGATGTAAACCAAACTTATGAGATAACGCTGGAAAATCAAACGATACGGTTCAAGAAAACTGCATAATTCCACTTCTCATTTGCCTCAATGCTGAATGTTTCGGATGGAAAGACAAAACAAACATCATGTTTCTTAAAGCGGTATAAATCTCTTGTATGTTGGTTTTTTCGCCTTTGTTACAATAAATCGGGATGGGTTCTTCATCGCCATTTTTATAATAAACGTATATTGGCGTGATTTTCTCTCCAAACGTGACAATTTCAAAACTTAACTTCAGCAATTTAGCCATCTTTTCAGCTGCCATACTCACGGATTCAAGCCGCTTTTCACGTGACATGAAATCTGAAGCATAAACCATCAACTTTCCATTAGGGCTCTCCAAGGTACCAGTCACCAAAAAACCAGCACTGCACAAGCGCTTTTAAGGCAAGTGTTAAAGCAACATGTTCAAACTGTGGAGAGAGATGACTGAAAGTGAAAACTGATAAACTTCAAAATTATTAAAAAATTTAGAAAAATTCAATTCAGCACTAGCGGTGAATCCTATGAGAGTTAGAGTGCACATATTCATACGAGGCAGAGTGCAAGGCGTATTTTTTAGATCAGAAACGATGTATGAAGCCAAACAGCTTGGCGTAACAGGCTGGGTTCGCAATATTTCTGATGGCAGAGTTGAAGCCATTTTCGAAGGCGAACAAGAAAATGTGAAGGCATTGATAGAGTTCTGCAAGCGGGGACCACCAGGAGCAAGAGTCACAAACGTAGATATAATATGGGAGAGTTACACAGGCGAATTCAGAAATTTTGAGGTAAAATATGGATAAGGCTTTTAATTTCCCCAGCTCCACTTCTTGAAGTTTTGGTTCCATCTATATATAGAGGGTCTAATCCCACAGAGACGTAAACGCAAAAGCATCCCGATACAAGGCTAATATGGCAAATGAATAGGGAAAGTTTTTACTTGCCGTTTATGTGGTGATATTTAACACGTTTCGCAGTTGAAATATAGAGATGAAAAGAAGATGTTAATAGTCTTCATTATAGGAACCGCTGGGTCTGGGAAATCAATGCTCACAGCAACCTTTAGTAAATGGTTGAAAATGTCCAAACAAAACGTCGCAGTCGTGAACCTAGACCCAGGAGTGTTAACGCTTCCATATTCGCCTGATGTAGATGTTCGTGATTACGTAAACGTTGAAGATTTGATGGAAAAATATCGTTTAGGTCCAAATGGCGCGTTAATAATGGCTGCTGATTTGATTGCAGATGAAATTGAACGAATCTCAAATGAGATTGAGGAATTAAAGTCAGACATTGTTTTGGTTGACACCTCTGGGCAGATGGAGTTATTTGCTTTTAGAGCAAGCGGTCCCTACATTGCCAGTGAGCTTACAAAAGAGCCGAAAGCCATAGTTTATTTGTTCGATGCTGTTTTCTCAGTTAACCCGCTTAACTATGTTTCAAACCTTTTTCTTTCAACAGCAGTCTACAATCGTTTCTTCCAACCCCAAATTCATCTACTCTCAAAATGCGATTTGCTCCCAAAAGAGGAAGTTGACAGAATTGTGGATTGGTCAGCCGACCCAAGGGCTTTAGAAACTTCAATTGAGCAAAAACTTGAAGGAACAAAACGTTTGCTAAGCAGAAACGTAACACGTGCAATCCGTGAACTTGGTTTAAAATTTCTGCTAATTCCAATTTCAGCCAAAACAAACGAGGGAATAATAAACTTTAACACGTCTCTAGAACGCATCCTAGCTGAAGGAGAAAAATACACATATTAATGAAATATACGCATCTACATCTCTTAGCAATCATTCAGAACTGTCCATGCTGCTGCTAAAGTACCGTATTCGGCTTTCTCCAAACTGTCAGCACTTCCAATAACTATCACATCATTTTCCTCTGGCTCCAAAAGCCTAACTATCTGATTTGCCGCGTCTGGAAAATCCTTAGCCACATCGTTGCTCACCGAAGGAATTTTTAAGCGTCCTTCCTTGAACATTATTGTTGTTGCACCTTTTGCACCAGCCATTACTGCCGCATCACGTTGCTCTACACCTGATTTAACCTTATGCCCACAGTCTTTGATTAGAATTGCAAAATTACTATTAGCAATAGTCAACTCGTTCTTTCCAATCTCAATTTTCTTCTTAAAAACCGATTTGTATTCTCTCCATAGCCTTAAACCCTTATTTGTAAGCGTGCACCCAGCTTTGGAGGTTGCAATCAAATTAGCGTCTTTTAATCGACTTATTATAGTGCGTACAGTCCCTTCTCCAACTTTTAGATTCTCAGCCAACTTACTGCGGCCAATTGTTTCTTCTGATATAAGCTCTATTGCATGCAGTATGTGGAGCACAGAAAATGATGGAGATGGACCTGGAGCTTTTTCGCTTGTGATTTTCTCTAAAAGCTGCTTAAATTTGTGGGGCATCAGTTTTCACAATTATAGGTTAAAGGCTGTTGTTTATTAAATTATTATAGACCAGAAACATGCGAATTTAGAAAATGCAGAAGTTAGGATTTGTTTTTTGCGCTGTAATATTCTTTGACTATGCCCGCTGTCAATGCGATAAGACCTACTGATAACAAGTAGATTAGTGGATAAACGAAAATTGAAAGCAAATTCTCATATGTAACAGTGTTTTGCAACTTTGGAGTGAAAAACAATGAAATCCACACTATGGCAAACGTTGCAATGCAACTAATCCCAAAACCAACAGCAAGCCCATGAACGAAATTGCCTCTATCTCCCTCTTGACTATTTGTCCTTAAGCTGTTGTTTTTTATCTGCTCTACATGTTCTTCGGCAACTATGCAATTTACCTGTTCAACCTCATGTTCTGGCTGTGTGTTTTCTTGGTAAATTTCTTCCTCGTTTTGTATGTCTTCTTGTGTTTCTTGTTCTGTTGTCATAGCGTTCGCCTTTCTGCTGTTTTGTTGTTGCAGTGAATTAATAAAATTATTCAATCTTGAATTCTTATTCCAAATTAGAATTTGAAATAAGAAAATCACTGATTATTTTGAAACAAGTTTGGGCGTTAACTGTTCTATGGCGTTCTTAAGTTTATTCCACTCATCCAAGTTTCTTATGTTAAACTTATGCTTCCTTTTCCATGCTCCGTCTCTGTTCTGCCAAAGATACAAACCAATGGAACGTTTTCCGAAAGATTCGAAGACAACTATTGCTTCCCACCATTTTTCGCTTTTAAAAATTGTAACATAATCAACAACCTTATAGAATTCAGATATCGGTATTTTCTCACTTGCCTCGGTCATCATATTCCGCCTTTTCTTATAATTTTAATTTTTAACCATTTAAGCATTTTAACCTGCTATGTCAAACATTGAAAACTTTCAATGAGACTAATGACGTTTTGGGGCTTAAAAAATCTGTTGCTTCTTTTGCTTGCAATGAAAAACGGAATCAGAAACAACGAAACAACTCCCATAAGAATGAAATAACTTGAGTAATCTGCTTTTGATATGAAGATAGATGTTGGTGAAGGTTTATGGTTCTTCCAATCATCAAGCTGGCTTCCATCATAACCAAGATGCTTGCGTAGTGTTCTTTGCTGAACGAATCTCCGTAATGGGCAAACCATGAAAGAGCGACGCCGACTCAACCATTTAGCAGATTTGAATGTTGTGACCAGCGGGAAATCAATCTTCCCAAGCAAATATAAAAGATATTTCACAAATTTGTAGATTTTACTGAAGTGTTTAAAATAAACCTTAAGCTAAAGAAAACTATAGTCACGCATGGAAGTGTTGTCTTGAAAAAAAGATGCCTAACTGAAGATCAAATACAAGCGTTATTCTTAGATTACGATGGAACAATAAGTCCTCTAAACGTTCTCAGATCCGAATCTAAGGTATCTCCAGAGAACATAGCGGTTCTTAATCAAATCAGCCAGCAAATACCAGTGGCTGTAATAACTACTAAGGATCTTTCGTTTATGGTCAAGAGAACGCCATTTGCTCATGCATGGTCTGGGTTAGGAGGCTTAGAAATGAAGATTGGCGATGTGGTTACCAGAGCATCATGCCTAACAAGAAAAACGTCGTCATTGACCACTGCATTGAGGTATGCAAAGAGTCTTTCTGATTATGATCTGATAATTGAAGAGAAGCGAGATTCTGAGGGGGACACCGTGGCTTTTTCTGTTGACTGGCGGCAGGCTAAAGATAGATGCAAAGCAGAAGAGAGGGCGTTGAAGATTCTTTCTTACTGTGAAACGTTGCCTATAGTCACGATTAAATATGAGAGGCAACCTTTCTTTGACGTTTTCCCCTGCCCTGTTAACAAGGGTAAAGCCTTATTGGAATTGAAGCAGAAGCTTGGCTTGCGCGATGGCGTTTTGTACATGGGTGACTCGATTGTGGATAATGCCGCTTTCGAGGTGGCAGATATTGCAGTAGGGATAATACATGAAGACACGCCTGATAATCTTGTTTGTGACTACTTCGTGAAATTCGAAGACGTAGCTACCTTTCTGCGAGTTCTTTTGAAGAACAGTTTTCGCTTCAGCCCAAAATCGCCTACGATTCTACACAGAACCGAAGCGCTTCAATATATACGACGAAGAAACTTACGTGAAGTAATCTAAGAGCTTTGGGTATAGTTTATGTATGCTCCAGTTGTGCTTTTCCTTTTGAATATTTTCTTGCATCTTTGTTACTTGTTGCTGATTCGACAATAGTTCTAATATAGCGTGAGCCAAGTCTTCAGCTCGATACATGTGCATCTTGAAAAGCACCTGATCTGCAAAGTTAAACCACGTTATCTTACTCAAAGGTACAAGGATTCCATTTTCGCTTTGCCTAATAACTTCGTTGAATGGTGGAGCATCGACAGCTATCACTGGTTTGTCAAATCGGAAAGCTTCCAGTGTTGGAAGCCCGAAACCTTCGCTGTAGCTTGGTTGCACGTATACACTGCAAAGTCTATAGAAAGCGTTCAATTTGCTTTGACTCAGTTTTCCATAAAGGTTTGTCAGCCAAAAGCGCTTGAGTTTAAGATCCCTAGCTATCTTTGACGTGTTGTAGTAACCTAATGGTTCAGAGTGCAAGATTAGATAAGTGTTTTCAATTTCTTTTTCAACTAGGTGGTAGCCATGAAGTAGGTTGTCTAGCCCTTTTCTTGAATGATTTGCAGAGGCAGTAAAGATTATCTTCTTGTTCTCGAACTTTTCCTTCAAAGCCTCGTAAAATTGAGTATCAACTCTTCGGTTGTCCATGTCTAGCCCATGGTGTACTACGCCAGCAATGGGAATTCCTATTTCTTCGAGCATTTGTTTAACAAAGTTGCTAACCGCTACGATCTTAATCTGCTTTGCAATCCTGAGGTTTGCCTCATCCACAAAGCTATGTCCTTCGGTTGTCCCATAGAAAACTATGTGGCTTCGCCCAAGAAAATCGCTCAAGAAATTGAGGGTTTGATGGAAAACAGTGTCTATAAAGAGAATGTTTCCCCCCGGTTTTACTTTAGTTCGGTCACAAATTGTGCAATTGCAGCGGTTACTAAGAGCTTTGCTTATCTGCACGGCCACATTCCTAAACGATGGCCAATCCTTTTTTATAGCGATCTTTATCCTCATGACCAAATTATATCCAGTCCCTATTCATGCGTTTTCTAGTTTTCGCTTTACGATTGTTTCACATTGCTCATAAGCGCCAGTCGAATTGCTCTGAGTAAGAGTGCTTTTATCTCTCTTTCAGAATCTTTGTTAACTTTATAGGTAATCGCCACAATATATGCGGATGGAGATATCTCTATGAGTTCGAAACTTTCTTCCTCGCCTTTGAAGTTGGGCATTTTAGATATTTGGGTATTCAGGCTTTTGTGTAGCTCGTCGGGATCTAGGTGTATAGGGACCTCGAACTGAGTTCCGACGTAGCTATGCTTATCGTGGCCAAAATTCTTGATGAGTGATTGCATCACAGTTGCGTTAGGAACGGTGACCACTGCATTCGACTCGGTCAGAATCTTGGTGTACATAAGTGTGATCTCTTTCACGTATCCAGTGTAGCTGGGCTCAAGCCATCCATGGGAGAGTGAGGGTGGAAACTTGCCGTATTGCCACGTGATTAGCGCTATTCTATCACCGACGTGAAATGGTCGGGATGAGACTAGCATCAGTCCTGAGAAGATGTTACCTAGCACAGCTTGAGCGGCAAGACCCACGACAATACCCAAGAATCCTACTCCCACGAGTGCACCAACGAGGTTGATACCTGCCATTGGGGACACTATCAGGAGAATTATCGAGAAGCCGGCAAGCTGGAACAATAACCTAATTGCGTTGCTCTGTGTTGGTCCCACATAAGAGGTGACATAGCGAGCTATTAGCTTTGAGAGAAGTGTTATGATCACAACCCCCATAACAAATATCAATGCCACATCCATGAGGCGAACTATCTCTGCACTCATTGAAAGTACAGTCATTAACAAGAAGCGGATGATACTCCATAACGCAAAGACAGCCACAGCTGACACGATTAGGACAAGCAGCCATCTTCTTGGCGAAATGACCCTCAAACTCCTTGCAGCCATTTTCAACCATCCTCACTGCTTATCTAGTTCACTAGATTATCTTTCTACTACATTTTATGTAACTAAAAAAGCTCCCTGAACACATAAATTTTATCGCATAATGTCCTATTCCCTAAATGAGATTAGCTTTTTAAACGTATAAAACAAAAATAATTCGTAAGACCTGAGATGAATCAAAGGATGTTGAGAAAGCGTATAGGAGTTGTAATGTATCAGACGAGCAGAACCAAGGGGCAAGAGTTAGTTGCCCAAAGAATGGTACATGAATTCATTAAGCTTGGACACGAAGCCTATCTGATTACCAGCATCTATCATGATGGAAAAGAAGTAGTGTCGCCCAATAACCTAAGGAAAATCGGAGGATACATGCTTACAGAAGACAAAGAGCTCGGCATATCAATCATTAGAGTTGACAGTTACATTACACGATGGCCTCCCCGTCGCATAGCATTCAGAGATTTCATATCGATATTGGAAAGAATTGTAGATCGGTTTCAGCTCGATGTCCTTATCACTAACAGCACTTTATGGAATGGTCCAGAAGAAGTTGCCAAATTTATAGAATGGCGACGATACATGAAGAATGTTGGTGGATATCAAGACCCACTCGTATTTTGCCACATGTCTCATTTCCAAGAACCTTCACCCAAGAGATACTCTCTGACAGAAAGATCCTATAGAATAGCTTGGAACAAGCTCACACTTCCACAGATTTTCTCGACGGCTAACCTCATCCTCGTTGTAACACCCCTAGAGAAGGAGGCCAAAGTCAAAATGGGAGCCAAAGCAGAAAAGATTTTTCTATTTCCAGGCGGCATTGACGATGAAGCTTTTCAACGTTACGCAAACATCGATGTCAAAGGCTTCCTAAAACAGCTTAAGATCAAAGAGAGCACCAAAATAGTGTCTTATCTGGGTAGTCTTGAAGAGCGCAAGAACCCCCTAGCGATCTTAGAAATAGCAGAAAGGCTCCAAGAAAGAAAGGACATGCACTTCATTATTGCTGGAAGAGGCAATTCGAGTTATGCAAAAAAAGTCATTGAAACAGCCAAGAGACTGCCCAATGTGACGTATCTCGGTGAGGCTAGTGAGCAAGAGAAAATGCAACTCATCAAGGCTTCTTACCTCAACATTATCTTGAGTCGATTAGAAGCACTCGGCTTAACACAACTTGAGTTCATGTATACGGGAGTTCCAGTAATCACGTCAGCAGTTGGAGGGCAAGCATGGCTGATTCGAAACGAAGTTGAGGGCATTCATGTCGATGGACCTGACGATATAGAAGGCTCCGTTACCGCGATTATCAGGCTTGTTGACAATCCAATCATCTGGAAGGAGCTCTCAGCAAAGGCTAAAGAGAGAACAGTGAGTTTAACCATGTCAAAGCTGACAGCAGAACTCGATGAAGTCATAACAAAAGAATTAGTCAAAGAGAGAGGGCTAACCGAGATGCCGAGTGAGGTTCGAGTTACTCTTGCTGAACCAGAAAACGTTTTGAAGAGTTGGTCATCTGGCAACTGGGGAGTAATAGCCACAGGACGAAGACTCTTCATTAGAAGAGGTGTCATTTCTAGAAAGGTTACCGAAATCCCTTACACAAATATTTCATCAATAGAGTATGCAAGAAGATATTCTTGGAAGACTCTCGTTGTCGGTTCAGCGATTTCCCTGTTCCTTTTCATAGAGCCCTTTTTAAGACCGATTTTTTCTAGGGCTTTCATTGCGAGGCTTGAGCAATTTTTGCAGTTTCTCCTTCCAGAAGCCTTTCTGCAATCTCAATTCTTAGAAGTTTTCTTGGACATTCTTCCTATAATACCTTTTCTAATAGCGTTGGTTATATTCGCACTCCAAGCAAGAGTTGGATTCGCCCTTCGAGGACCTGGAATAGAACCGCTATATCTTCCTCGTAGATTTCAAGAAGTCATAGCTTTAATAAGGAGTATCCAAAACGGGCAACTTTTGAAAGAAAGGAATGAAAAGCGTCTTCCGCATGCAGAGTAGATACTCATATATCGACATCGACTTTGCTGACTCCACCACACTGAGTAACAGAAAGAAGGATTTAAAAAATATCTCCAAGTCATTGATGGCTCAAACATTAATAATTCGGCAGAACTCATACGTCTAACTGGGTTGTTAATTTTTTCAGTATGTTTTTATTTTCCCCTTAGCTAGTTCCATGCAGAATTTATCTATGTTTCCAAGTTCACAGTCGAGCACTTCGCTTATTTCACGTCTAGTCCTTTCTAAGGAATTGTTACCTCTCATTATCACTTGAGCTGCTGCAACTGCTGGCTCGTCTATGGGACTGCCTATTTTGCTTAGCAACCAAATGTAGACTTCTTCGACCTCTGGCACATCTTCATAAACATGCTGGGCTATTTTGTATGTCAAGACATTGTAGATTTTGCCAACATGACTGACTGGGTTTTTGCCCGCGGCAGCCTCTGAACAGAAAGGTCTATTCAATGATATTAAGCCATTTACGCGGTTTCCTCTTCCAACTTGCCCAGAGTCGCCACTATCTGCGCTTGTACCCAAAACGGTTAGATATAAGCCACCTAGACCCCTTCCACGCACATCTAAAGTATTTAACTGTATGCTAATGCTTTCAAAATTTGTTTTAGCCTCAACAAATCGGTTAACTTCTTCGAGGATTTTTGCTTTCTTGTTGAAATAGTCTTCTTCGCTCGATACGAAACGATCTACAAAAGCCATTGAGATTGTTAGGTTCAGTTTATTGTTGATTCTGGAACCCATGACTTTTATGTCTTCGCCAGATTCTGGAAACTGTTGCTTAAACTCTTTTGAGTTCAGAAATTGTTCGGTTTCTAGGACTATTTTTTCTGTTCTAGTTATTGGTGCATAGCCAACAGCTGCCGAAGTGTCATTGGCTCCCAAGAGTTTGCCTTTCCGTTTGAAAATGTCTACTAGGCCTACTGAGCCTGGCTTCAGCTCAACTTGGTATTTTACATGTTTTTCTGGATCTATGAAACGTATGTTCTTTTTGAACCATTCTTTTGCAACGTTTATGGCTATTTCGCCAACGTTTATTTTTACACTGTCGAATTCTGATGTTGCTCTGTCGCCAAATACAAAGAGCATTGGTTGTTTTACTATGCCTCCGTTGAATTTTGGTTCAGTTTCTCCAGCTACAAGTAGGGACTTGTCAACATTATGGTGCAGTATTGAGCCTGTCTTTTCTAAGTATTCCTTGCTTAAACCTATGGAGATGTTGTCCATCACTGCGTCGCACATATAGTCTGGATGGCCTAGGCCTTTTCTTTCAACTATTTCTACGCGTTGTTTTTCAAGGGGTGTCTGTTTCAGGTCTTCAACAATTATGTTCCGCATGTTAAATCATTCCCTTTCGTGAAGTTTAGGGTGTATGCACAACAATAAATATATATTTTACTGTATGCATTTATATAGGAAAATAACTGGTGGTTATATTTTGTTAGCAACAGGCACATCGCTTAAAAAGTTAAGAATAGAAGCAGGTTTAACTCAGAAAAGACTGGCAGAGCTTGTCGGCGTTTCGCAGGCTCATATAGCGAAAATAGAACAGGGAAAGGTTGACCCAAGGCTTTCGACAATAAACAAAATTTGGGCTGTTCTAACGGAAGGTAAAAAGATGAAGTGCAAAGACATGATGACTGAAGGCGTGCTTTTCGCAAAGCCAAATAACAGTGTTCTGAAAGTAAGTGAAGTAATGGTGCGGCATGCTATTTCTCAAATGCCTGTGCTGAATGGAAGCAGAGTTGTTGGAACGATAACTGAAGAAGGCATAATAAAGAATCTAAGTGCCGACATAGCGGAAAAAAAGGTCCAAAATCTCATGGAACCGCCTTTACCTACAGTTTCAGAAGAAACATCGGTGGATGCAATTCGTCCGTTGCTTGAGAGGCATCAAGGGGTATTGGTCACGAGGGGCAAGGAATTTGTTGGGATAATAACGCGGTCAGACTTACTAAAAACAATAGGTTAGAAATATGATGAGTATTAACGCTGTAATTTTTGCTCTCTGAGCGACTAGACCCCCCTTATATATAGGTTGAACTTTCTGCAGGCTTCAGATGTGCCTTGGCTCAAATGTAGCGATTTGGTTAGAATCCGGCTTTCAGTGGGTTGCGTGGTTTCATGAGTTCTCTTAGGAGTGTTGTTGCGTAGGAGCCACGATACAAAGTGAAGCTTGCTTCCGCCTTGTGTTTTGGTAGGTTTGCTGAATCTTTAGAGATTTCATTTAGCGAGAAATTGTTCAGTGGAGTTATAGCAGTTCGCAGTTCTCCTCTTGCAGTGATTTCTGGCATAGCTGGGATTTTGAAGCTTTCTTGGCTGATTTCTTCCTCTTCCAGAATTTGTTTTTCAATTTCTCCTTGAACACCAAGTGATTTACGCTGCTTAAAACCGACTAGCGGAATTGCTAATCGCATTTTCCCAGCTTCAATTGCCTTGTTAATCTCTGTTAACGCTTCAGCACTCGCAATCTTATGCGTTGCAAGCATTGGCAATCCAGAACGCTCCACATTCACAACATAATCCCCAGCTTCAGCCCTAACCAGTGGAAGTCCACATGTGATTCTTTTACTTAGAAACCTGTTGAAAAGGTAAGATTGATAGGCTTGCGGGAAAAGTTCTCGCAGCCTTATTGGAAGTCTTTTAAAGGCGCCTACGTAATCGTCTGGTTTTTTGGCTAGGTGCCTAAGCATTAAGCGTTCATAACGCAGTTGTTTCGGAAAGTTTTTCAAAGCTTGTTTGAAATCTTGTGTGGCGTGCAGTTGCTCTCGGGCTTGCCGAGATTCTGGATGCTCATACAAGCTTGGTTTAGCCAGAAAAAGCATCACAGCTTTTCTGAAGTTTCTTTTAACAATAGCCTTTCCAACCAAATGCGTTATTGGGCGAGTTGTACCGAAACGTTGATGACCAAAAAAATTTGGGACACCATTTATTGCTTCAAGTTCTTCGATGGTTTTTGTTATTCGTTTTTTAATTGTGGATTTTGGATCGCTTATGGCTCTGATAGTTATGTGGAAATTGTTTCCGAAAAGAAAATATGATGAAAGCTTGCTGCGAAAATAACCTATTGGACGGATTTTTATGTCTTTAACTTGGATTTTTTGAATTTCTTCGGCTGTTGCGCCTTCAATTGTAATGTGTTGGGCGGTGATGGCTTTGGCGTCTTTTATGCCAGCAAAATGAACGTATCTTGCGCTTATGCCAAGTTGTTCAGCAATGAGTCTGATAGCTTGAAACATGTCCCAGTTTTGCTTAACTAAAACACACAGCAAATAACGGTTTTTTTCAGGTGAGGACCCCAACACTGGGTGTTGAGCAGACTGGTTTATTTCTGCTTTAGAACCATCCACAAGCATTTCCCGAACAACAAAATCCTCTACAAACTGTCGAATGGTTCCGCCAATGCCTGAAGACCGTGTGGCATAAAC